>ERZ778516.365-NODE-365-length-38133-cov-13.620831_pt1 | contig 38133 bp, 41 predicted proteins | sample MGYA00510342_ERZ778516 | MGnify/ENA primary metagenome ERZ778516 (study PRJEB29527, sample SAMN07138961) | mouse gut metagenome | material: feces | host: mouse | place: China:Nanjing | collected 2016-01-25 ...
CTTTTTGAGATGAATTTGAGGCAAAGTAGTTTTAAGGGAATTGTAGCATATTATTTTCGATACAAAGCTATGTAGAATCTGCAGTGATTCTAAGTGAGCTTTTAGAGTGTTTATGTGATAATCCGCGCTTCTATTTTTGCATACCTTAAGGAACAATAATGTCGCAAGAACTTTACCTACAAGATGATACCCTCATTATCTCCAAAACAGATTTAAAGGGTTGTATTACCTATGGCAATGATGATTTTGTATATTTTAGCGAGTTCAAAGAAGAAGAATTTTTAGGCAAGAAACATAATCTCATTCGGCATAAAGATATGCCTCGCATTGCTTTTAAACTCTTATGGGAAAATATACAAAATGGCAAAGAATTTTTTGCATTTGTGAAAAATATCTCACGTAATGGACGTGCTTATTGGGTTTTTGCAAATATCACTCCTTCTTATGACAAGCAAAATAATATTATTGGTTATTATTCTGTGCGTCGCCGCCCTAGTAAAGAAGGTGTGGCTTTTATGAACGATATGTATGCTAAACTGTCTCAGGCAGAATCTCAAGGTGGCGTGCAAGCTTCTCTTACGCTGCTTACAAATACTTTGCAAGAAGCCAATATTAGCTATGATGAATTAGTGATTAATCTACAAAATACAGGTAAAACACAAGGGTATCATTAGGATTGATTGTTTTTATATTACGACAAAATCGCCGCATTTGCACGAAGTGCAATAGCAAAGGCATAATAGAATCTCATTGTATAAACAAAGGAGAAATATGCTTATTGCCGCTTATAAGCCACCATTTATGAGCTCCAATGCTTACCTTTCATCGCTTAAAAAGCGTTTTCATATATCAAAAGCAGGGTATCTTGGCACACTTGATCCTTTTGCAAAAGGCACGCTTGTGGTGGGATTTGGGAGCTATACGCGGCTCTTTATGCATTTGCAGAAATCCCCTAAGACATATAGGGCAACTCTATGGCTTGGGGCGTATTCTAGGAGCTTAGATATAGAGCATATAGAATCTGTAAAGGTTATTAATACCTATCCACAAGCACACATAGAGGGGATTCTAAATGGGTTGCAAGGCAAACATACATATACCCCACCACTTTTTAGCGCAAAGCATATCAATGGCAAAAGAGCCTATCAACTTGCTAGAGCGGGAGAAAGCTTCTCTCTCTCGCAAGTGCAAATGGAGATTTATCATATAAAACTTTTATCCTATTGTCATCCTTTTGTGCATTTTGAGGTAAGCGTGAGTGAGGGAGGGTATGTGCGGAGTATTGGCGAGATGATAGCACAACATTTAGGTGTAAATGGCGCATTATCAAGCTTAGAGCGGATCAGTGAGGGTGCGATGGCAGTAAATCAAAGTGAAGGTATAAGAATCTTAAATCCGCTAGATTATCTCCCATACGCAAAGATTAAATCTACATCGCTTTGTAGGCAAGATGTGGCTAATGGGAAAAAGATTTGCTTAAAAAATACACAAAAAGGTAAATATATAGTGTGTTTTGAGGATTTTTTCTCTATAATTGAGGTTTTGGAAAATAGCAGTATCAAATATATTTTAAATAGGATAGAGTATGCTCATACTTTCACGCAAACAAGAGGATAGCGTTATTATCGGCGATGATATAGAAATAAAGGTTATTTCTATTGACAAAAATAGTGTGCGTTTGGGCTTTTCCGCACCAGAATCTTGTGTGATTTTGCGTGGTGAGCTTAAAGAGGCGATTACCTCTGCTAATAAACAAGCCTCACAAGATACTAATAACACTACTCTTACGCAGATTCACACACTCCTTAATATAAAAAAAGAAACGAGATAAGTAGTGAATCTTATCATCTATCCTAAACTCAATATTTTTCTTAAAATTATTGGATATAAAGAAGGCTTTCATCAGCTCAATTCACGCTTTGTGCAAGCTATCGGAGAAGTCTATGATGAAATGCAGATAAGCTCATCATCTCGCTTTATGCTAATGGGAGATTTTGGCTGTGAAATGCAGGATAATCTCATTTATAAAGCAAAATGTGCAATGGAGGATTTTTTATCCGCACGGAGTAAAGAAACAAAGGGCTTGCAATCACTCAAAATAGAAGTGCAAAAGGTTATCCCCAAAGGTGCGGGGCTTGGCGGTGGCAGTGGCAATGCGGGAGCATTTTTACGAGGGGTAAATGCTTTTTTGGAGCTTGGATTAAGCGATGTAGAGCTAATCCACATAGCACAAGAGGTGGGGGCTGATGTGAGCTTTTTTGCAAGTGGGGTAAAGAGTGCAAATGTGAGTGGTAGGGGCGAATGCATAGAGCCTTTTATAGAATCTCCACTCAAGTATGACATTTACACGCCTCCTATTTCTTGTGATACAGCGAAGGTGTATCAAAGCTATAAAGATTCTATAAAATCGCAAAAATGCCATTATAGTAAGCCCACAACGCAATGGTTTACCCTCACAAGTAAGGATTTACTCCATTTATCGCATTTGCGCGAAGAACTCAATGATTTGTTTTTAAGTGCTACTTTGCTCTATCCTGCGCTTAAAGATATTGCTTTAGATTTGGGTGAGGGGTGGTATTTTAGCGGAAGTGGCAGTAGCTTTTTTAGGATAAGGGCTTAAAGAATGGAAACGCGCATTATTGCTAAAAACAAAAAGGCATATTTTGATTATGAGATTTTAGAGACATTAGAGAGCGGCATTGTCCTAGCAGGAAGTGAGGTTAAGAGCATTCGCGCAGGGCGGGTAAATCTCAAGGATAGTTTTGTGAAAATCGTGCGGGGGGAGGCGTTTTTATTTCACGCACATATATCTTTTTTAGAGACTACTTATACATATTTTAAACCTAATGAACGTGCCCCACGTAAGCTTTTGCTCCATAGAAAAGAGATTGATAAGCTTTTTGGGAAGGTGAGTCAGCAATCTTTAAGCATTGTTCCATTAAACATTTATTTCAATCAAAGAAATAGAATCAAGCTTTGCATTGCACTTGTGAGAGGAAAGAAGCTCCATGATAAGCGCCAAAGTCTTAAGCAAAAGACGCTAGAGCGTGAGGCAAGGGCAAATATGAAAGATTATGGCAAAAAGTTGTAGGAGTGGGCGATGAAAGAAGTCATAGATTATGGTGTGCTAGGGTTTTTGCTGTTTTTAAGCATTGTGATGTTGGGCGTGGCATTAGAGCGTTTATGGGCATATCATAAAATAGATGTGGAAGCATTTGATGATAAGCGAATCTTGGAGCTTTTGCTTCATAAGCGTTTGACACTTATTGCGACTATTGGCTCAAATGCGCCATATATCGGGCTTTTAGGGACGGTTTTTGGCATTATGATAACATTTGTAGAAATTGGCTCAAATGCGCTTGTAGATACACAAAGCATTATGGTGGGGCTTTCCCTCGCGCTTAAGGCTACGGCAGCGGGGCTGCTAGTGGCGATACCCTCGATTGTATTTTATAATTTTTTGTTGCGTAAGGCAGAGGTATTGCTTTCACTCTGGGAAATCGCACATAATCCGCCACATAAAAGTAAAGTCCCTACAAGGTATGATGTGTGAAAAAGATAGATTCTCTTAATCTCATTCCTTTTATTGATATTATGCTTGTGTTGCTTGTGATTGTGCTAACAAGTGCATCTTTTGTCGTGCGCTCTCAAATACAAGTTGATGTACCGCGACTTGAGGAGACACAGGGACAAAATACTCAAAAAAAAGAAACCCATTCTATTACTATTGACAAAGAGGGGCACTTTTTTCTTGACGATAAGCCTTTATCTTTAAATGAGCTAAAGGCGCAAGTGGAGCAATTGGAAAGAGATACGCAGGTTATTATCCGTAGTGATAGGCAGAGTGATTTAGAATTTTTCCTTGAGGTTACTACAATGTTGCGTGATGTGGGTATTTATGATGTATATGTTACCACAGAGCAAAAATAGTATTTAGGGTGTGAGGAGGATATATGCAAGAGATTAATTGGCTGATTAATATATGTTTCACCATTGGTATGGTGGGGCTGTTCGTATGGGATTTTAAGACTTTTGGTGAGCCTTTGCATAAGGACTTTAAAACTATCATTATGAGCACAGGGGTGCTTGGGACATTTGTGGGAATCTTTGTAGGGCTTATAGGCTTTGATACCTATGCTTTGCAAGATTCTGTGCCTTTGTTGCTTAATGGATTAAAGACAGCATTTTACACATCTATCTTGGGTATGGGCTTAGCAATTGCCCTCTCTATTATGCAAAGGGCAAAAGATGTAAAAAGCACTCAAGATATAAATATGGACTATATGCTTAACCAAATGGGGAATTTAAGCTATCTTAAGGGTATTGAGGAGCTTAATAATAAAATGCTTACGTTACCCACGAAAGAAGATATGCGTATGATAAATGCTTCCACAAATACATTTTTAGAAACAAGTTTGCATAAGATTGATACTTCTTTGCAGGAGGCGATTAAGCAGCTTGCTTCAGGAGCTTCAAAGGAGCTTATTAGTGCATTGGAGCTTGTTATTAGGGATTTTAATCATAATCTGCAAAATCAATTTGGAGAGAATTTTAAAGAGCTTAATAATGCTGTGGGGCGGCTACTTGTATGGCAGGAGAATTATAAACAAAGCATTGAAAATACACAAGATTTGCTTTTGCAAACACAAAGTGCTATGAATGAAAGTGCAAACGCGATGAATGCCACACAGATGACTTTAGAATCTATTATTGCGAATAATAAAAGCGCAATGGAATTTTATAGTAAAACTTTAGAGGTGTTTGATGATATGAAGAGTAAGGGTGATAAGCTTATGGTGCAACTCAATGAAATTGCCATACTTGGCTCTCACGCAAAGCAATGTTTAAGTGATATGGATAGCCTATTCACAAAAGCTACAGAGAGTATCACTTCGCTTGAGGGTATCGCTTCTAAACAGGTTGAAGGGCTGAAAAATGAAATTATGCGTTATTTCACACAACTAAATGAACACGCACAGCAGAATATGGAGCATTTAAGAGTATTCATAGAGCAAAGCACACAGCAGAGTAAAGAGCATATAGGAGAGGTTTTAAGCGAACATAGTGCAAGTTTTAGCACACAATGTAATGTCTTTACGGGGCAAAGTAAGGCATTGTTTGAAGAGATTGTGCAAAGTGCGAATACGCATATCAGGCATTTAAGTGAATCTTTGGAGCAAAATATCGCGCAAAACATAGCATCTAGCACTCATAATGCAGAGGAGTTTGCCAAATTACGAGAGCATATTGCTAAAAATCATAGCGCGATTGTGGAGAGCTTAGAATCTAGTCTTTCTTATCTTACCTCTCATAATCAAGTGATTATGCAAGATATGACAAAAGATATGAAAGATATGCAAGAAGCCTATCTTCTTAGGGCAAATGAAAATATGGATAGCATACTAAATAAAGAGCAAGAAATGATAAAATCGCGAGTAGAGGGTTTTGATAAACTGATGACAAAAAGCGATAAGTATGTTAATTCACAATATACGCATATCAGTGGATTCATTAAAAAACTTGCAGGCGAATACTTGAAGATTATGCAAAAGCTCACTAAAGATTCTGTGGCAATTCCCAAGGATATGGGTGTGCAAGTGGTAAAGGACTTTGGCACTTTGCAGCATAATCTCCTCTCGCATTTAGGGAATCTCAACGCCCAGATTCAGCATAATAGCGCACAACTTATTGAGCTCTATCGCAATGTGCAAAATATTGTGAATGAAAATGTTGAGGGCAATAAAACATTACAAAAAGAGATTAGAGAGACATTTGATACGCTTGATTCTCAAATGAATACAAGTATGGAGAATTTTAAGGAAAATTATGAGTGGTTTTTGCGCCGTGTGCGTGAGATTATTGGCTCAAGATAGCACAGAGGCGGAGAGATGAAATACAATCAATGGATTAGCATTTCGGACATGATGGCAGGCATTATGATGATTTTTTTGCTCATTATGGTGTCTTTTATGCTCATTACGCAGCAAGCCCAAGAGGATTTAAAGATTCAAAATCAAAAGCTTTTGGCACTCAATGAAGCAATGAGTGCGATTGCGCAGAATTATTCAAATTTGCAACAAGAGCTTTATGAGGCATTATTCAAAGAATTTAGCAAGGATTTAAAGGCGTGGGATGCGTATATTGATGAGGATAATACCATTCGCTTTAATGAGCCTGAAGTGCTATTTGATACAGGTAAAAAGCAGGTAAAAAAACGTTTTAAAGATATTTTAGATGATTTTTTTCCTCGTTATGTGAAGATTCTGTCCTTAGAGAAATTTAAGGATAATATTGAAGAAATCCGTATAGAGGGGCATACCTCTCAAATTTGGTTTGCAGCCCATAGCTTAGAAGAGCGATACCTTGGCAACGCCGAACTCTCACAGGCAAGAGCATTAGAGGTGCTAAAATATTGCTTTAATCTTAAAAGTATTGATGGATATAAAGAATGGTTGATTAAAGTGTTTCGCGCTAATGGCTTATCCTTTGCTAAACCATTAGCAGATGATGAAAAATCAAGACGTGTAGAGTTTAGAGTGATTACTAAAGCAAATAAAGATTTGCTTAAGATCCTTGAAATTAGCAAAGATTTAGAGCTAAAATAACCTATCTTTAAGTAAAAAATGGGCATAATCCCGGACTTATTTTAACGTTAAGGCTAAATTATGAAAAGAACATATCAACCTCATAATACACCTAGAAAGCGCACTCACGGATTTCGCGCAAGAATGAAAACAAAAAATGGTCGCCGTGTGATTAATGCAAGGAGGGCAAAGGGTCGTAAAAGACTTTCTGTGTAAGCAATAAAATAGGTAGTATAGCTTTGATGAAGTTAGATTCTCTTAAAACAAAGCTAGAATTTGACTTTGTCTATAAAAATGCAAAAAAGTTTTTTTATAAGCATTTTATACTCTATGCGCTTAGGATTTCACACCACCAACCCCCTCACTTTCGGGATAAAAAAATCTTGCAAAGTATTCAATCGCGTAAAGCTGCTATCTACCTTGGATTCAGTATTTCTCGTAAAATTGGCAAAGCTAATAAACGTAACCTCCTCAAAAGACGCATCAAAGCTATTGTGTATGAAAATAGCGCACATTATGAGGGGCTTATCTTTATATTTGTTGCTAAAGATGGGGCAACTTCTCTTGCTTTTCCTATGCTTAAAAGAGATGTGCTTTCTGCTTTTACAAGAGCATACGATATGCTATGTTTTCCATCTCAAAAGTCATCTTTAAAAAAGAGGTATGAATGCTATTAAGGAGGTGTATGAGCGGGGTTTTTATTTGGAGTGTAAGATTCTATCAAAAATATCTCTCTGCATTTAGTGTGGGAGCTTGTCGTTATTATCCTAGCTGCTCACAATACACATTATGGCTTTTATATTTTGACAATCCTTTTTTGGCGCTATTTAAGTCATTTTTACGTATTTTACGTTGCAATCAGTGTTTTATGGGGGGTATTGCTTATCCCCGAGCAAAGATATGTTTCCAAAATATTATATTTGCGCCCAAAAAGGTAAAATATTGGTTTGTGCCTACTACAAATGCAAGTTTTTTGGATATAATACCCGTTTTTCACAAAATTTACTATTTACAAGTCTATATTGTCAAATCATTTCCTCAAAGGCAGTGTTATGTATCGTCCAAATGAACAAGACAATGGTATGTCGCTTTCACGTGTGCTTATAGCCGTAGGTCTTTCCATTGCTTTCTTTGCTGTATATGCGTATTTTTTTCCTCAAAAGCCTCCACAAGAGGCTTCAAAAGTAGTGGAATTAGCTCCTGAATCTACTTCGCATTCTCCTTCTATGGCTTCCAATACCCATTTAGAAAACACTATGCAAGATTCATCTCTAGCCATAAAGAATAACCAATCTTTGAAACAAACAATTATTACACGTATTCAAGCACACTCTTTTGAAATAGATATTGATGCTTTGGGTAGAATTAGACAAGTCTATCTTAAAGATAAAAAATTCACACGCAATGAGCAAAACAGCCTTTTTGGTATGATAGGTGAGGCATTAGGGCTGAAGTTATCACATCAAGCAGTGGTTGAAAAGCTCCCTTTGTTTGGGGATTTGGCATTGCACACAATGGAAGTGCGCTTTAGTGATGTTGAATTGAACAAAAAAGCTTTTGATACCCCATATACTGCAAGCGCGACACAGCTTGATATTGATAGGGCTCCTGTGGAGCTTACACTTAAGCAGAATCTTGGCGAGATTGTAATCACTAAATATCTCACTATCCACCCAAACCTTTCTTATGATGTGCGCATAGAGCTGAATAAGCCTAATGTAGAATATTTTGTAAGTAATGGTATGCGACCTACTGCCGATAGTGATACGTATGCTTTTAGAGGTGTTTTGACACGAAGTAGTCTTGATGGGGTTTTGACAAAAATTGAAGATGGCGATGCGAGTAGCGACTATATCGCAAAAACCGCGCTCGATATGCGTCAATCTAGCTTTGTAGCAAGTGTGGATAGATACTATACAAGTTTGTTTTATAGTAATGCGCCTCAGGGATTGCATGTTGTCCTCAGTGGGGATAATGCACATAATCCTATGCCTTTTGTGCGATTTGAGGGTAATGCGTCTTTTGCGGGATATATAGGACCAAAGACCTATAAGGAGCTGCAAAGGATAGATGATAGCCTCACAGACGTAGTGGAATATGGGCGCATTACATTCTTTGCTAAACCTCTTTTTGTCTTGCTTGAATACCTCTATGATTTGTGCGGGAATTGGGGCTGGGCGATTGTGCTTCTAACGCTTATTGTGCGTGTAGTGCTGTATCCTCTCACTTATAAGGGTATGATGTCTATGCAAAAGCTTAAAGATATAGCCCCTAAAATGAAAGAATTGCAAACTCGCTATAAAGATGACCCACAAAAGCTGCAAATGCATATGATGGATTTGTATAAAAAGCACGGGGCAAATCCACTTGGTGGTTGCTTACCCTTGCTTTTGCAAATTCCTGTGTTTTTTGCTATTTATCGTGTGCTGCATAATGCGGTGGAGCTTAAAAGCTCTGCGTGGATTCTATGGATTGATGATTTATCGGCTATTGACCCTTATTTTGTCTTACCTGTGTTAATGGGTTTAAGTATGTATCTTTCTCAAAAGCTCACACCATCAAATTTCACAGACCCTATGCAGGAAAAAATCTTTAAAATGCTCCCTCTTATTTTTGCTATATTTTTTATTGTCTTTCCATTTCCTGCTGGGCTTGTGCTGTATTGGACGATTAATAATGTCTTTTCTATTATTCAGCAAATAATGCTTAATAAAGTTGTAGAAAAACGAAAAACAAAGGAGATTGCAGAGCATCATAGACATTATGATAAAGAAAAGCAAAAGGCGGCGAAATGAGAAAAATTGTAGAAAAAAGCTTGGAGGCTGCCCTCATCAAGGCATCAATGGAGCTTGGCTGTTCGGTAGCTGATTTAGAGTATGAAGTGGTGCAAAATCCTAGTGGAGGATTTTTGGGATTAGGAAAAAAAGAAGCGATTATTATCGTAGATGATAAAAAGCAAAGATGGGCTAAAACAGCACATAGTCAATCTTTGAAAATAAAAGAGGTTTCACACAAGGAGCCAAAGCAAGTCAAACAAGATGTTAAAATTCCACCAAAGGCTACTGATAATCCAGCTTTTGAGACATATACGGAAGATATTTGGGGCGAAGAAAATAGGGCTTGTGAGAGCCAGAATCAAGATGATGAGGCAAATGTCGCTCAAATCCGCACAGAGATAGAATCTTTATTTGCGCTTCTGCCTTTTGATATTGATAAATTTGATGTGCGTTTGGAGCCTGATAAAACACTTTTTGTATATATTGATGGGCGTGATTGTGCCCTGCTTATTGGGGAGAAAGGCTATCGCTACAAGGCACTCTCTTATTTGCTCTTTAATTGGGTTAATTCAAAGTATGGCTATTCACTCCGCCTTGAAATCGCAGAATTTTTGAAAAATCAAGAAGAGATGATAGATGTGTATCTTAAGGATATTGTGCGATTGATTAAGCTTAATGGTAGAGCGCAGACAAAAACGCTTGATGGAATTCTGGTCTATATTGCGCTAAATAAATTGCGCGAGATGTTCCCTAATAAATATGTCTCTGTGCGACAAAATGAGGCTGATGAAAAATACATCATTATCAACGATTTTAGACGATAGCACGATTGTAGCTATTGCTACACCTGTGGGTAATGGAGCGATTAGTATCGTGCGCTTGAGTGGCAAGGAAGCTTATAAAATAGCTCTAAGCCTTACACACAGGGATTTGCTAAAGCCACGTTACGCACATTTATGTTGTATTTATGATAGGCAAGATATGGCTATTGATGAGGCTTTGGTGCTGTATTTCCCTGCTCCACATAGCTATACGACACAAGATGTATGCGAAGTTCAATGCCACGGGGGGATTACAAGTGCTAGGGCGATTATGCAGCTATGCCTTGAAATGGGTGCGAGAATCGCCCTAGCGGGAGAATTTACTAAACGCGCTTTTTTAGGCGGGAGGCTTGATTTAGCACAGGCTCAAGCAGTGGCTTCCCTCATTCAATCAAATAGCCTTGAGGCAAATAAGATTCTTATGCGGCAGCTTAGGGGTGATGTGGGAGTGTTTGTAGAGTTGGTGAGAGAATCTTTGCTAGAGATTCTTGCCATAAGCGAGGCAAATATCGATTACAGCGAGGAGATGGACACAGATTATAAAGATGATATGCTCACGCGACTAGAACGCACAGAATCTAAGCTAAGAGAGGTATATGAAGCTTCTATAAGACAAGCCCCGATTATTGAGGGCTACACATTGGCGATTGTGGGTAAGCCAAATGTGGGTAAAAGCTCCTTGCTAAATGCCCTACTTATGCGCGAACGCGCGATTGTGAGTAGCATAGAGGGGACTACACGCGATACGATTGAGGAGAGTTTGCATATCAATGGTGCGCTCGTGCGTATCGTGGATACGGCGGGGATTAGAGAAAGTAATGATGAGATAGAACGTATCGGTATACAAAAGACGCAAGAAGCTCTGCAAAGAAGTGATATTATCTTAGCCCTTTTTGATGGTTCAATACCCTTTGATGAGCAAGATAAGGCGGTGCTAGAAATGTTGCAAAGCCTTGATAAAAATGTGCTACTTGTGCTAAATAAAAGCGATTTATTTCAAAGCTGTGAGCTAAATGTGTTTGATAATTTTTTTGCTACACATACTAAAGCCCTGCTTCCTGCCCCGCTGCGCGTGAGTATTTATAATGGAGAGGCGCATAAGATTGCTAAGGCACTTGAGGGTGTAATTAGCACACAGAGTGGACACCAAAGCCTTATTCTCACTTCACAACATCAATTAGAATCTTTAAAGGGTAGCCTAGATTCACTCAATAGGGCGTATGTGCTTTTAGCAAGTGGGGAGCTAGAGCTGCTTTCATATCATATCCGCGATGCCATAGATTCTATAAGCCACATCACGCGCCCTTATGAGAATGTGGAATTGCTTGACAAGCTTTTTAGCGCATTTTGCTTGGGCAAATGATGCTTGATTTTTCATTAAGCTTTGTGGAGAAAAGGACGCTTTTTGAGCGAGATTTTTGGATAAAGCGCGATGATGTAATCCACCCTTATTGCAATGGCAACAAAGCACGGAAGTTCGCTGCCCTGCTTGATGAGAGCCGTTATCCTGTGTGGCTAAGCTGTGGGGGCAATCAGTCTAATGCGATGTCTGCCCTTGCCTATCTAGCGCATTTTAAGGGCGTGAGATTTAAGTATGTAATGCCTCAAATGTCTAGCCTAGCATATAGACAAGAGATGGATAATCTTGCCTATGCACTTAAATGGGGTATGGAGGTGTATGTTTTACCCACAGGCACGAGTGTAGGCGATTTAGAATCTTATGCCCTTTCACTTGTGGATTCTCAAACACTCTTTATCCCGCAGGGTGGAAGCGTAGAATATGCCTTGAGCGGTATGTCTGCCCTTGCATTAGAGCTAAAGCAAAGCATAGGTGGGAATCCTCTGCTTTTTTACGCAAGCGGAAGCGGAGTAGGGGTGATAGCCTTGCAAAAGGCACTAGATTCTATCTTTCCACAGGCGAGTTTGGTGGCGATTTGTTGTGCGGGGAGTAAAAATGAACTAAGACAGAGGGCATATAGTCATAATGTAGGGCATTTGCAAATTTTGCAATCCCCCTTTACCTTTGCTAAGCCTAAAAGGGAGATTTGGGAGATGAGGGAGTATCTATCGCAAAATGATGTGAGATGTGATTTAATCTATGATAGCCCCGCTTTTTGCGTGATAAAAGCACATTTAGAGCAATTTTCACAAAGGCAGCTTGTCTTTATCCACTCTGGGGGACTTGTAGGCGATATAAGCCAAGTAAAGCGGTATGAATCTTTGCTTCATAGGTGATCACACAATATTTATACATCTCTATATTCAGTCTGCATCTTTTTTGACAATTTTAGTATTTGCGTGAGATTCTACGATTTGATTGAATGTTTTTTACTGATTTCTATAGTTTGACACATATTGTATTTTACAAATGATCAAGCACGTGGTCTAATTCATTGATATAAATAAGGGCTTGTTCCCTACTAAGCCCTAGCGATTTTACTACTTCACTTTCAAAGCTCCCAAGCTGCAACTCTGCTAACATATAGGGATTAAGATATTTTTCAAACTTGTGTGCGGGTAGATTCATCAAGTGGAGTAATAAGTAAAGGATTGTCTACTTGATGATTTTGCATAAGATATTTAACAATTATACGAGAGTCTTTCCTACCACTTACGCCTATGACACAATCATATATCCCCACCCTATTAGCTGGTTACTTTCTTTGAGATGTTGGGTGAGCCATTGCTAGCTAGCCTTAAAATCAAAATTTTGCTTTAGCATTAATGCAGGCACCACAGATTCCATTTTTCTGATAGGGATTATGGCGGTATTCCATTGGGAATCCGCATATTTCACAGCCTTTTATGGCATTCATTTTTGCTCCTTTGATTTAGTTTTGGCGTGAAGTTAATTGTTTTGCTTCCTTGTATGTGAGATTTGTGTGAAAAATATCCCTTAAGACACAATGTGGGTTAGGTAAAATTCTATGATGGGGGTAAGTGCCTACTACGATACTATTGCTAGGCACATCACAATTTAGAATAAACGCATTTGCGCCCAAGATGACATTATCTCCAATATTACATTTGCCAATAATCTTGCTTCCCGCATAGAGTGCCACACCTACCCCTAAGGTTGGGTAGTAAATGCCATCTTCTCTTTGGTCTCCTCCAATCGTGCAGTTTTGATATATACTTAAAAAATTACTATATTGTGCGCGTCCTAGCACACTTCCTAGAGGGTGGGTAAATATAAAAATATCAGGCAGGGCAACTTCATAGAATATATCAATGCTATGTAGAATCTTATTAAGATAGTAAATCTGAGTAGCCACTTTTGGATTTCCTGCTAAGAAATAGCTCCTAGCAAGGCAGCACAAAAACATCGCATACTTATCAGAGTGATAGAAATCCTCCATACTTAATGGAGTATTTGAAAAATATTTTTCTTGTATGGCACTTATGCAGGTATTAAACTTTATGAGGGCAGTTTCTGTAATCTTATCATCAAAGACAGGAGATTCAAAGAAGTTAGAAACTTGTTTTTGAAGATGAGAATGTAGAGATGGGATAAGAGATTGGTATGAAGTAAAGGAGGTAATCATTGTAATACCTCCTTTGGAGTAAGGGCTGTTATTTTATAATAATGGCAATCCCCCAATTGAGCAGTATACCCGCAGGGATTTTTAGATGTATAGGAGTTTTGTTTATATCCCCCCCCCCCATTGTTTAGAGCTAATATATGATTTTCTTCTTGAGAGAGTCTAAGAGTAAAAGTTCCAATACCCCTTTGTGCTAGGTTTCGTTCAAAATCTATATGGGGAGAAAAAGGTATCATATTTATAGAGGAAACTAAATCCCCACACATATCAATAATGCTTTGTGTGCAGTAAGTATTGTAATAGGTATTGATAAGCGGTGATTTTGGATTATGTGGATTGAGGCTTGAGGCATAGAGCAGTCCTCCTTGTTTTAAAACTCGTCTCACTTCTTCTACAAGAGGCAAAAGCTCATTTTCATCAAAGATAAGCAAAACTCCCCAACAAAACACTAAATCAAAAGTATTATCTTCAAAAGGTAGAGTGTGTAAATCCCCTTGAATAAATTGCATTCTCTCTTTAAATGGAGTATTAAATTCTCTAGCTAAGTCTAAACCATCTTCATTATAATCAAGTAAAACAAAAGTAGCATTTGGAAAAAATGAAGCCAAATGATAGCTTAATGTCCCTCCACCACAAGCTAAATCTACAATTTTATAAGGAGCATTTTTATCTAAAATACCTTTATTTATAGCCTCTAAGAGCAAAGATTCTAAAGCTTTTTGCTGCTCTGTTTTATTGATAGATTTGGTAAAGTAGGCTTTAGCCAATTCTTTATCAGTCTTCATACTCTTTGAGTAAAGATCTTTCATTTTTGCTCCTTTGATATAAAATATAGATTGCATTATAGCCTTTAATTATACTTTCTAAAAACAGGTTTAATCACATCTCCTTTAAGATAAGAATCTACCCCTTCATTTAAGGCTTTTTTGTATATTTCTAAACTTTTTGCTATGGCTTCAAGCGTATAATCAAGCTCTTTTTGCTTATGAGCATAGCTCATTGATATACAGGGAAAGAGAACATTAGATTTAAGCATTTCTTGCAAAAATAATGTGCGAAAAGCAAGGCTAGATTGCCTATTGCTATCAAAAGTAAGAATATAAGGCTGACACTCTATACCTGTTGCTACAAAGTGTTCGTGGATTTGTAAATCTTTTGCGATTTTATTAATGCCTTGCACGATTTTTTTCCCATAATCCCACAGATATTCTACGATATGCTCTTGTTTTAGAATCTTGTATGTTTCTACAAAAGCCCCAAGTGGAGACATCTCTGCGCCGTGCGTTGTCGATAGAAGGAATACCCTTTCTTTTCCACTAAATTCAATACTTCCTAGACTCATAATCTCTCTTTTTCCTGCTACGGCGGCGACTGAAAATCCATTTGCCATAGCTTTGCCAAAAGTGCATAGGTCTGGTTTTATATTATAGTAATGTTGAGCTCCTTTAATATGCCATCGAAAGCCTGTAATCATCTCATCTAAAATCATCACCGCTCCATACTTATCACATAACAAGCGGACATTTTGTAAAAAATCATTTTTGGGGTGTTCTAAATTAGCCGGCTCTAAAATAACACAAGCGATATTGTTTGGGTATTTTTTAAATAGAGTTTCCAAAGATTCTATATTATTGTAGTGAAAGGTAAGCGTATCTTCTTGTATATTTTGAGGCACACCACGTTTTACCTCTGTGCTGCCAATAAACCAATCATCATAGCTAAAAAATGGGTGTTCTAAACAACGTGCAATAAGCGTTCTACCAGTATAAGCTCGCGATAGCTTTACAGCTGCACTTGTAGCAGTAGAGCCATTTTTGGTAAATTTCACCATATCTACACTATCAATAGCATTAATGAGTGTTTGAGCGGCTTCAAGCTCTATGAGTGATGGGCGTGTGAGGTTGTTTCCATATTCTATTTGTTGAATCGCCGCTGCATTAACACGCGAATCGCTATAGCCTATACATACCGCTCTAAGTGCCATACCATAGTCTAAAAATGCTTCTTCTTTCTCATCATATACATATGCCCCTTTGCCTCTTTTTAGAATCTGTGGAGCATTACTTGGATATTGATCGTATCCACGTGAATATGTATGCGCTCCACCCGGAATAGCATTGAGTAATTGTTCTTGATAATTCATTCTGTCTCCTTAACTTATGTACTAGGCTATTTTCTTGCCTCTAAAATCCCCCAATTGAGCAGTATACCCGCAGGGATTTTTAGATGTATAGGAGTTTTGTTTATATCCCCCCCCCCCATTGTTTAGAGCTAATATATGATTTTCTTCTTGAGAGAGTCTAAGAGTAAAAGTTCCAATACCCCTTTGTGCTAGGTTTCGTTCAAAATCTATATGGGGAGAAAAAGGTATCATATTTATAGAGGAAACTAAATCCCCACACATATCAATAATGCTTTGTGTGCAGTAAGTATTGTAATAGGTATTGATAAGCGGTGATTTTGGATTATGTGGATTGAGGCTTGAGGCATAGAGCAGTCCTCCTTGTTTTAAAACTCGTCTCACTTCTTCTACAAGAGGCAAAAGCTCATTTTCATCAAAGATAAGCAAAACTCCCCAACAAAACACTAAATCAAAAGTATTATCTTCAAAAGGTAGAGTGTGTAAATCCCCTTGAATAAATTGCATTCTCTCTTTAAATGGAGTATTAAATTCTCTAGCTAAGTCTAAACCATCTTCATTATAATCAAGTAAAACAAAAGTAGCATTTGGAAAAAATGAAGCCAAATGATAGCTTAATGTCCCTCCACCACAAGCTAAATCTACAATTTTATAAGGAGCATTTTTATCTAAAATACCTTTATTTATAGCCTCTAAGAGCAAAGATTCTAAAGCTTTTTGCTGCTCTGTTTTATTGATAGATTTGGTAAAGTAGGCTTTGCTTTTCTTATCCATTTGAGTGGCTTTTAGGTAATTGTCTTTTGTGATTTTCATAGCCTCTCCTTGTATTTTGTTGCCAATGTTTGAATAATGGCGAAATCATCTTCATCATCTATCTCAAAGCTTTTCCATTTTGGGACTTCAAAGCCTAGAGTTAGCTCGTGATAAAAGTTTTTATGCTCTAAAAGTGCTGTAGTCAGGCTAATATACAAACTCCCTTCAAAAAAATACACAGGCTTAATATCCTGTCTGCGTAATGGCGAGAAGTCTGTATTTTCATAAGGGCGAATAAAATCATTATGAAGATATACAAGAAAAGCGGGGTTACTTCCCTCTGTGGCGCAGATTCCCACTATGGATTGTGCTTTTTTGTGATTATGGAGAATTTCAATGGCTTTATCCACATCTCCCCTCTCTCTTAAAGGGCTTGTTGGCTCTAGTAGCACCACATAATCAAATTCTTTATTTAACTCTTTTTTATAATAATCAATACAATGCTCTAATACTTCAAAAGTAGTAGTCGTATCACTACTTAAATAATCAGGTCTCAAAAAAGGCACATTAGCCCCATAAGATTTAGCAATATCTGCATAAATATTAGAATCTGTGCTTACTACTATCTCATCAATATACTTAGAATCTAAAGCAGCTTGAATACTCCAAGCTAAAAGTGGCTTACCACAAAGTGGTTTAATATTTTTATCAGGTAACCCTTTACTTCCACTTCTCGCAGGAATAATGGCAAGAAAGCTATGTCCTTGATACATCAAGCTACCCCCATATAAGAGATAGGAGATAGATAAATAAGAGAGTTTAAAGGGTAGTTTGGTATAAAGGGGAATGTGAATGGTTTAAGAATTAATGTATTACCCCCCCCCCGCTGATTTGTTGCTTATTAGCGTGATTAAGCATAAAATCCACAAATGCAAAATCAAGTGGCGTATCAATATCTATGCTCCGCTCTTCTGGCATAATGAAAAGCCCTGTGTTTGGAGTAAATACACTATCATTTTCTAAAAGTGCTTCGCGTTTCCAGATGTAAATACTTGCATTCATATCATAGCATTTTGGGCTATCTTGTCGCCTTAGAATAGGTTTTGGTGGTTTTTTGCTTAGATTCACTCTTTTTTCTCCTTCCTCTTCAAAGATTTCTATGAGATTGAAATATGGACTTTTTCGTGCTGGAGAGGCTGTGATGAGAATGTCATTATCATCGTGTAGAAATTGTTCATAAGCTTGTGTAATATCACTTACTAAGCGCAATGGGCTTGTCGCATCAAGGTCAAAAATCACATCAAAATGTGTTTTGTAGTGTGCTTCACTTCTAAGTAGAGCGTCCCGTATAGCAGGAAGCTTACCAGAATCATCGGTAGCAAGGGCTTTATCACGCAAGAAAAATACTTCAGCTCCGTATTCTTCACCTACTTTGGCAATATCCTCTGAATCTGTGCTAAGCACGATGTGAGAAAAAAGACGCGATTGAAGAGCCTGAATGATTGTGTGAGCTAAAAGTGGTTTGCCAGCAATAGGCATAATATTTTTATTTTTTACACCTTTGCTTCCACCACGTGCGCCGATTACACAGAGTATATTTTGCGTGAGTTTCATATTTTTAATCCTTGTGAGAGTTTGCATAAGAGATGAATCGAGGGTAGGCAAGATTCCCTTTGAGCCTGCTTGCAATACGGCAAGTAGGTCTTTTGGGATTGTGTGTGAAGTGAAAGATGGAGAGTGCAATACACTTTGGTGCATAATGGCAAAAAGTTCATTGCGAGCAAAGCTTATACTTTGGGTGTTTTGGACGCCTTGTTTGGTAAAAGTAGAGAATGTGTTTTGTATTAAATCGCATTCATAAGTTGCATTTGTGGTATGAGCTCTTATAGTTCTCCGTGGGATTTTACTGAAGTAATTGCAGGTAAGATTGATAATTGCACCTTGAGCAGTATGGGCTACAAAAGTGAGAATATCATCACTTGAGATTTCCAGTTCGGATATTTTACCATTAAAACCTTTGATACTTTCATATATAAAATCCCCAAAAAGCCATTGTGTATAATCTAGCTCGTGGCTTAGGTCGAGCAATACTCCCCCACCCCTTTTTTTATGAGCACTATAAGTATGACGATAGTCTGTATTCTCTCTCCATAGTGGTAGATAAGAACCGCAGGAAATTTCTACAAAATAGGGCGTTTCTTTTTCTAAGGCTTGGCGCATAAGCCACAAAATAGGGTGAAACCTTAAGCAAAAGCCTATCACAATCGTATTTTTACCACTAGGGGCAAAATAAAGGTTTGATTCAAAAAGGGGCTTTTCAACAAAAATAATTTTGTTTTCACACAGAGAATCAATATATTTTAAATCTTGAAAATGTTTTGCTGTGGGTGAAGCGATAATGTAATAATCAAAGGCTGCTATATCGGGTAGGGATTCAAAAGTAGGGTAGGCGTTAGGAAGATTTTGAGAGCTAATCAAAGTGATATGAGCGTTGAAATATTGTTGCAATACCTCACTATGGCGTTTCCCAATCGAACCATATCCTACAATAAGCACCTCAAGAGACATTTAGGCGACCTTTGGATATGCCAAATAATGCGCTGCTGTAGGAATGCAGATATAAGGATTATTAATTAGCTTTGTATCTGCCCCCCCCCCCATTACTTTCGTAGCTAAAAGAGTGGCAAAATCAAAATCAAGTGGGCTATCAATATCACTTGAATATATATTATCCATTTTATAAGCAATGCTTTGAGGCGTGAAAAAGCTTCGGTGCGTTAGCAGGGATTGCGTTTTTGCGATAAAAATTACTCCATTTAAGCGATAGTATTGCGGTAAATCTTGGGAGCGGACATTGCGGATAGAATCCTGCAAAAAGCCATTCATATTTTCATCTTCGGGCAATGTATTACTCCAAAGAGGGGAATGCTCACATTTACACACAGAGATAAGAGAATCCATATTGTGTGTAATAATTTTTTCACAAGATTCTTTAATATGCCAACTTTGACGTAAAGGACTAGTGGGCTGCAATAGCACCACATAATCAAATTCTTTATTTAACTCTTTTTTATAATAATCAATACAATGCTCTAATACTTCAAAAGTAGTAGTCGTATCACTACTTAAATAATCAGGTCTCAAAAAAGGCACATTAGCCCCATAAGATTTAGCAATATCTGCATAAATATTAGAATCTGTGCTTACTACTATCTCATCAATATACTTAGAATCTAAAGCAGCTTGAATACTCCAAGCTAAAAGTGGCTTACCACAAAGTGGTTTAATATTTTTATCAGGTAGTCTTTTGCTCCCACTTCTGGCAGGGATTATAGCAAGGAAAGAGGCTCCATATAACACTTTGATATACCCTTAAGTTTTTGTGCGAATTGGAGCGTCATTCTAGCATAAGAATTTTATTTTTTCTCTTTAATTTTAAAATTTTGGCTTTTAGAAACACTGAAGTTTTGAAAAGGTTTGAGTAATGATTTTTGCGTTTTTTGAATGAGTATGGCGTAGGTATAAAATTTGTCTGGCATATCGGTGAGATATGAATCCGTGGCATTATCTTTTCGCTCTAGGAAAAAACGAGAATGCAGTATGTTTATATTTCTACTTGAGAGTAAGTTAAACAATGTTTTTGTATCGGTAAAAAAGTTTGGGTGTCCATTTTTACGTGCGCCTATTTTAGTTTCTTTAGCCATTGTGTCAGTATCTAAATAATGATTATTTTTCCCCGTGATAAGAGCTACTCCACCAATTTTAAGCACACGTAGTACTTCTTCTAATGCGATATGTTGAAAACAAGCATCAAATACGCCATAGCAAAATACAGCATCAAAACTATCGCTAGAAAAGGGAATCTTGTCATCTTTAAGAAGTTTTTTCACATTGATATGGGGATAGTTGTTTGATATGTAATCAATACAGGATTGTGCAATGTCGCAGCCATAATATATACATTTGTATTGTTCAAAATAAGGAATAGCCCTTCCAAATCCACAACCATAATCAAAGTGTGTGCTGCCCCCCCCCCCGTAAAAGCACATTAAAGTTGCCTTTTTGTAGGGCGGAAATTTCTTCTTTTGTTTGCACTGCTATGCCAAATGTGGATTGGAGGAGTTCGCAAATAGCTTGAGTGCTTTGATCAAGGGGTCCTGCTGTATCAATGCAATGCACAATATATACAACAGGTTTGCTCATAAGAATTACCTTTAGTTTTAGGACGTAGTTGGTAAGGCATAATTATAATGTGTAAAAATAGATGCGACTTTTTGCATTAAGATAAATGATTTTTAGAGATATGAGAGTGATATGAGAAACAATAAATACTCTATTTATCTAATTCTGTCTAAAAATCTTTAGATTCTCTAATCTATTATGCCCTTGCTGTTGCGATGTAACCGCTGCATTCGCACGAAGTGCTTATCCACACTTGCAAAGTGAGATTCTAAGGTTTAGAATCTATATTCATTATTGGCTCGTTCATATTCTTCATGTGCGCCGATATCTATCCAATAATCTGTAATGAGATATGAACGCACATCATAGTTTGTTTGACTTAATAGGGTATTGAAAAGATGAGGCATATCAAAGAATGTATCCTTTGGGATAAGAGACAGAGCTTGGGGTTTTAAGCAGTAAATTCCAGCATTGACTAAGACATTTTGCACCGGTTTTTCTGTTAATTTAACAATTTTGTTTTCTTCACATTCTACCACACCATAAGGCACCTGCATACTATATTCTCTAACGCCCATAGTAGCACAGGCATTGCTTTGTGTGTGAAAAGATAGCATTTTTGTAAAGTCAATATCGCTTAATATGTCTCCATTCATCACAAAAAAACTTTGATTTTCTCCTTTGCTTAAAAAATCCGCATCGATGAGACTTAGCGCTCCTGCTGTCCCTAGCGCTTTTTCTTCTTTAATGTAAGTAATAGATAAGCCAAATGAATGCCCATCACCAAAATAATCTTCAATAATATGAGACTTGTAATTCACGCATAGCACGATGTTATAAAAACCTTGTGATTTGAAACGTTCTAAAATAATCTGCAAAATGGGCTTTGAGCCAACTTTTAGCATAGGTTTTGGTATAGATTCTGTAAGCGGGCGCAAACGCATACCTAAGCCTCCAGCCATAATAACAATCGTATTGTGTAATCGCGTTTCTCTTAAAAGCGAAGAGATAGATTCTATAGCGACGATACGTCCATTATCATCAAGTAATGGAATCTCATAAATATTATGCTGGGCAGAGAGGGCAATAAGCTTTTGCTTACTATCGTGAATTGAGGCAGTAATGGGGGATTTTTGAATGATAGATTGTATAGGGCTTGATAAATTTAGACCTTTTGTAAGCCCACGGCGGATATCTGGGTCAGTAATAATACCTAAAAAATTATCATCTTTATCGACTACTATGAGTAATCGCACACCATCATAAACGCCAAATATTTTTAAGGCTTCCTGCAGTGTCGTATCAGGAAGCACGGAGATTCTTTTAATATCTTGCATTTTTTGCCTTTAATATTTTATGTTGGGGGTGTTTAGATTTTTAGAGGCTATTATAGCATAAACACAGATTTGCATATTTTTCAAATGACATAAGCAATATGTAAGTTTTAGCTATTTAGTTTTATTTTATGATAGAATCCATTCTCATTTTAAATAGAAAAGGAGCACATATAATGAAGTATTGTAAGAAATGTGTAATGCCAGATACTCGTCCGGGCATTACTTTTGATAGTGATGGTGTATGTATGCCGTGCAAAAATCACGAGCGCAAGCAAAAGGTAGATTATGAAGCACGATTTGAGGAGTTTAAAAAGCTTTGTGATACATATCGCGGGTGTAATGGCGATTCTTGGGATTGCGCGATTGCTGTAAGTGGAGGGAAAGATTCTCATTTCCAAACTTATATGATGAAGGAAGTTATGGGTATGAATCCTATTTTGTTTTCCGTAGAGGATAATTTTTCAATGACAGAAGCAGGTAGGCATAATTTGCGTAATATTTCTGAAGCCTTTGGTTGTCATCTTATCACATTAAAGCCGGATATCCGCACACAAAAAGCCCTAATGCGTAAAACATTTGAAAAGTATGGTAAGCCCACTTGGTTTATTGATAGGCTCATTTATACTTATCCTATTCATATGGCGTTAAAGTTTAATACACCATTGCTTGTATATGGAGAAAATGTAAGCTATGAATATGGTGGTGGAGATAGCGAGGAAACATATAGTGCGCGTGAAATTTTAAGTAATGGCGTAGCAAGTGATATTTCACTAGAAGACCTTATTGATGAGCAGATTTCAAAAAAAGATCTTGACTTAACTATTGCCCCCCCCCCCGTTAGCTTTCAAGCAGCTTGACCCCATTTATCTTTCATATTTTATTCCTTGGAATTCATATTCAAATTATATTTTTGCCAAATCGCGCGGATTTCACGACCTTATTGGTGAATGGGATAGAACTATGTGCGCAGAGCAATTTGACCAAGTGGATTCTATTGCTTATTTAGTGCATGCGTGGATGAAGTATCCTAAATTTGGTCACGCTTGCGCTACGGATTATGCGGCGCGATTTATTCGCTATGGTATGATGAGCAGAGATGAGGCTGTGGAGATTGTAAGGCAGAGGGACCATAATCTTGATTCTAAAGCGGTAGAAGATTTTTGCAGATTCGCTGGATATAGGGAGAGTGAATTTTGGGCAATTATAGATAAGTTCTATAATCGTGAAATTTTCACTAAAGATAGGTTTGGCAGATGGGTGCTTAAAGAACCCGTATGGAAATCTTAAAGACAAAATAAAATACAAAAATAAGGGAGTAAAAATGAAAAAAAGATATTTTAAATACCCATAATTGTATGGAGGGGGTGTTTGAGATTTGTTTATGCTATGTGCTGCATCACAATGAGGAAAGAGGAATTTTAGCCCCACACCACATTTACCCAATTTCCCACGTGCTTTCTTATAGTATCATAGAGACTTTTCCCCATAGCCTTTATTTATAATGAGAAAGGGGAAGAATTCCTACATTAAATTCAATTCTACAAAACAATACGAAGCTTTACTCTAAAGCCTCTACTTGATTATTCATTAATAAAGGCAGTAAGAAATCGCGATACTTGCTTAATACGTGGGATTCTGTCTTTGTCTGTTTCATTAGTGCAAAAATAGGCTCTATTTCTTTTTGCAATGATAGAAAAATGCTTTCACAATATGGCATATAAAGATTTTCAACCGCTGCTCCTGCGTGTTTGATATTTGTTCCTGTGGCATATTGAGTAATGGTATATTGAATATAAGAATCGTTAAAAATACAAAAAAGTCCTGCTTGGCTTATAAGTTTATGTTTATCTGTGATTTTTCTAATACCCGATGAATAAGTGCCATTTAGCCCATAGGCTACTCTGCCTACGCTTCCATCAAATGACACAAGCAAATCATTTTTATTGATGAGCGGCGTCCTCCTTGTTAGAATCTATATAAACGCTATTTTGACTATCTAGCATATCGCCTACGCGATAAAACTTGATATGATTTGGTGTTAGTTGAGATTGGGCATAACTTGAAGTGCCAAATTCTGCTCCACGTTCAAAATGTAATCGATGAGAGAGCTTGAGAACTTCCCAATCTTTGGGAATCTCGCGTTTGAGTGTTTCATTATACACCATTGCGCCACCGCTTGATTTGTAGGGTTTGCCCTGCTCATTAGGGAAGTTAAACTCCACAAAATAGCGTGTGTAAAGGAGTTTAGCGAGATTCTCTAGCTCTTTACTAATGCGGTTATTGAGTTCGATTTTGCTATCAAGCACACTTAAGATTCTAGCGATATTGTTTTGAATGGGTAATGGCGGTAAAGCTAAGTCTAAATCTAGTAAGTCATCAGGCGTGATTGATGGGTAGCTTGAGGTGCTTGTTGAAGCGATTGTGTGAAGTAGATTTATATAATGCTCTTGCGTGAGATTGTAATATAAAAAATCTGCATTGGCATATTCTTTATTTTCTATGGTTAGTGTTGCAAACCCTGTGGAACAAACCATATTTTCTAGTGGTTGCTTAATAATGCCATAGTGTTTGAGATTTGGGCGAACACACGAATATAGAATCATATCTTTTTCTACAATTTGCTTTGCTCTACTTGGGATTTTATCTCGTTTAACTTTAAGATATTTCACGCTTGATATTGTATTGTCCGTAAGATTTGCTGTTTCAAGGTAATTAATAAAAGAAATTTCTTTTAGATTTATAGTTTGGGATTCTGTGGATATTATATCCCCCAACTTTACCCTCTCCCATTCTTTTGGTAATGTGTATTTCATAGAATCTCCTTTAGAATAATTAAATTGTCATTGCGAGAATGCGTAGCATTCGTGGCAATCTATAGAGTGAGATAAAGCCTTTAAGTATGGATTGCTTCACTTGCGTTCGCAATGACGTTTCAGTATGGATTTGCAAGTGTAGATAAGCACTTTGTGCGTATGCTTTGGCTTTGCCTCGCAATGACAAGCGGTGTTTTTACTCTATTTCCCCCTCCCTTTGCGGAGGGGGATAAAGGGGGTGGGGAATCCTAAAATCATAAAAACCCCTCCCCTAGCCCCTCCCGCAAGGGGAGGGGAACAAGATGTGTGGAATCTCCGCAACGGGAGAGGGGAACAAAGAGTGAGACAAGATATACAATGGACATAGCAGATTGCTTCGTCCTGTCGTCCTCGCAATGACGGAATGCTCGTAGTCATTACGAGGGCAAAGCCCGAAGTAATCCACCACGTAAAGATAAAAATTGCACTTGATTCTATGGATTTGCGATAACAGATTGGCACGTTGTGCAAATGGATTGCCGCCCCTCGCAATGACGTTATAGTGTAATTAGTCATTGAACTTTATTTTTGCAAAGTTTTCTAGAATCTGCTTTTGCAAATCTTGGCTTTGGGTGAAAAGTGCCTCTAGGCTTTCTTTACTCTCTTTTATCTTGGCGTTAAATTCTGTCTCGCTCATATCAATATGCTCGATTTTAAAGTCAAAATACTGCCCCGCGGAAAAAGAGTAGTTTTTTGCCGCGATAGATTCTAGGCTTACTTGTATGCTAAAGTCCTCTATTGCTTGAGATTCTATAAAGGCATTGATGATTTTTAGCTCATCATCTTTGCTTAAAAATACTCGCTCGTTTTTATCGATTTTTTGCTTTGTCCCTAGCTTTGAAGCATCGACAAGCAGGACAAAATCGCTTTTTTTGCCTTTGTCTATAAAGACTATGGATACATTTGTGCCTGTGGTGGCAAAGATATTTGGAGGCATTGTTATGCAGCCACTCAAGGCTTTAGAATCTACAAGGTGTTTTCTAATGCTCTTTTCTATGCTGCTTTGCGCGGTGATAAAGCCCGTACGCACGACTATGGCGGCTTTACCTGTGGGGGAGAGGGAGTTTAGCAAATGCTGGAAAAAGCATAGATATACTGCCATTTTATCTTTGTCTTTATTGGGAATCTTTGGCACACCGGCGAAAAAGCGCGTTTTATCACTAGCGAGTTCATTTCTATACTCGCTAAAATCAAGCTTAAAAGGGGGATTGCTCACGATAAAATCAAAGCTCTTGTGCGTGTGGCGCAGGTGGGTTAGGGTATTACCCTGTGTGATGTTATGGATAGAATGGGCGAGATTATTTAGGATAAGGTTTAGGCGCAGCAATGAGCTAGACTTTTGGCTAATGTCTTGGGCATAGATGGAGCATTTGCTCTGCCCAATAGCGTGGGCTAGGCTCATTAGCAATGTGCTAGATCCTGCGCTTGGGTCATAGCAGGATACGCTTTTGTAACTCTCCTTGCCTACAAGGATTTGTGCCATAATGGCAGCTACGGAATGGGGCGTGTAGTATTCGGCGTATTTGCCGCCATTGTCTTTGTTATAATCTTTGATAAGGTATTCAAAGAGCGGTGCGAAAAAGTCATAGCCTTGAGAAAATGCCCCTTCAAAGTCAAAATCACTTAGTGATGATATGAGGGCTTTAGCTACGCCATCACGTTTGCTTTGATCCGTGATGATAGGCATAAGTGGCTCAAAAAGCTTGATTTTGCTCCCGCCCTCAGTAGCGATAGAGAAAATCTCTGTATTGTTATTTGCGATATTTTCAAAGGCATTATCAAGCTTGGTGTGGAAGTTTAGGTCATTTTGTGCGGAAAAAAGCGCGGGAAATGTATCACTAGGGGCAAATTTGACATTTGCGCCGATGTCTTCTAGTAGCATTTGATAGTGCTCATCGGGCATAGATTCTAGCTCTTTGTAAAGGGCAATAGCATCTAGTTTGGCTAAACGTGATTCTGCTCTTTTGACTTCATACGTGAATTTGTCATTTAAAAATTTGTAAAGAAATACTTGCGTGATGATTTTATACTCTCCGGCGTCATTGCCTAGTCCGCTTTGTGCGCAAATGGCTTTAAGCCTATCAATAAGCGCGATGATTTGGCTCTGCAGGGTGGAATCTTGGGCTTGTGTGGGCGGTGTAGATTGGCTCATTCTATGCTCCTTTGTATTGATGCAGGTATTCATTAATGATAAGATGTAAAAGTGTGGCGCGATTGTCGCGGTTGTAGTGTGAATCTAGCAGGGATTGTATGTTGTCTTTGCTTTGCTGGGTTACTTCGTGTTTGAAATAGTCTTTATTTTCTATGATGTGCTCATTATCTAAAAGGCTTGTATCGATTTTGTGCTTTATGGGCATAAGTTGCGCGTGAAGTGCGCTATCTTGTAATGTAGGGTAAGATTCTCTAATGCGTTTGTGAATGCGTAAAAACTTCGCGTCATTGTTGTATTTAGCACGTAGGCGTTCGTCTTTGGCATTATGCAAAGTGATTTGCTCCTCTAGGGCTTTGTATTCTGCGCTTAAAGCGGTGATTTGCTCTTGGGTGGGATTAATGTCTCTTTTGGCTAAGAGCCTTTGAAGCTCTTCATATAGTGTGATATATGTCTTGTCTTTTGGGTCGTGATTATTGCTAAAGGCTTCTCGCACTTTGCTAATTGTGATTTTAAGGGAATCTAATAGGATTAGCTCATTTTGTCCTCTTTTTTCAAAATGGAATATGTAATCTTCTAGGGCGGTGTCAAGCAATGCTTTTGAGGGGGATTCTTGAGATAGGGCTTCTTGTAGGTGGAGTGTGTGCAGTCTCCTATCTAGGACTTTTAGGAGTTTAGCAAAGGTGTGGAATCAAGCTTGTTTTTAAGCGTGTCATAGCCTTGTATGGTGATGAGATTATAGAGTGCTGCGGCGTTATTAATAGCGGATTTTAGCTCGTGTATATCAGCTTTAGGGAGATTTTGGATTTGAGTTGCGAAGACTTCTGCATTGTGCGTGTCGTATTCCCATAAGGTTTGGTTTATCTCTTGCAATTCTTGGGCTATCTCCTCTTGGGTTTTAAAAAGTTTGCTATACGTTTCTTTCTCATCATCTAGCTCATTGCTTAGCTCGTCCCAATAGGCTTTGTTGGTCTTGTCAAATTCTTTATCAATATCTGCAAAATCCACCACATAGCCATAATGAAAGTTTTTGTATGGGCGATTGACACGCGTTAGGGTTTGGAGGAGATTATGCTCTTTTGCCTCGCGGCAGAGATAGAGCTTCTTTAATCTTGGGGTGTCAAAGCCTGTAAGCAGCATAGCATAGACAAAGATAATATCAATCTTGCCATTTTTGAAAGATTCTATATAAGTGCCTACGTCTAATGTATCGTGCAGAATAAGGGCAGTTGTGAATCTTAAGGGGCTTGTAGATTCTAAACTATCATTTATGCCATCATTTGTAATGTGGTTTGTGTCTGGGGGGGGGGGCAATAGCCGCTTTTAAGCGAGAATCTATACTAAGAGAGCGTGAAATCTCATAGAGAGATTTAGCTTGCTGGGAGCTGTGGCATACAACCATCGCGCCTATGGTGTTATCACCGAGTTTGATTCTACTTGTGGCAAAGTCGTTTATGATATATTCACAAAGCGGGGTTGTGAAATTTTTATGCGCATAGATAGCACTTGCATTTAAAGAGCCTTGCTCAATTTTAAGTGTCTCAAAGGCGGCATTAAGCGAGGCTTTGTAGCTACTTTGTATGTCTTCTTTGATAAGACGTAGGATGTAGCCATCTTTGATAGAAGAATCATAATAGTATTTATGGATATAATCCCCAAAAATATGCGTGGATTTCTCTCTTTTGGCACTTTGTAGTAGAGGTGTGCCTGTGAGCGCGAGGAAAATCGCTTCCTTATCGACATTAAAAAGATGAGTGAAAAACTTAGCCGCGGGCTGATAGCTGCGGTGGGCTTCATCTATGAAAAATATGAAAAATATGCGTTGGACTTTAAGATGATAAACATTTGGCACACTTAGAGCATCTTCGCTAAACTTTTGGATATTAACAACAATCATTTCATCTCTGCCCTCTGTGTTATTACATTTGAGCGATTGTAGTTCTTGGATAAAATCTTGCTTAGATTCTATAGCTTTGACGGATAAGCCGCGTTTTTTAAATTCGTTGTAGGATTGTTGAAGCAAGTCTAGCCTATCCACGATGAAGTAAAATTTTGTCGTGATAGAGTGCGCTTGATAAAAATCTTTTATTGCTCTTAGTGCGTAGAAGCTTAACGCGGTTTTACCTGAGCCTTGCGTGTGCCAAATAATGCCTCTTTTATGAGAAATGTTTAAATCTTTAGTGTTTGTCTCGTGGTGAGGCTTAAGCCAATCGTGCAGTTTAGATTGTATAGTGAGGGTTGCAAAAAACTGCGGATAGCGCATAATGTGCTTTTGTATGCTGTGGCTATCTCTCACAAAGGCTATGCCATAACGTAAGAAAAACATAAGACGTTGATGTGAAAAAAGCGAGATAAGAAGGCGGTTTGTAGGCGTGTCTAGGGCGGTATTTGTGTGAAATTCTGGCGTGTTAAGAATAGCTTGAGTATTCGTATCTTTTAGAATCTGTTTGATAGCGTTAGTCTCTAGCGGTGCAATATCTTGTGTAGGCAGGGTGTGAGATAGCTCCTCTCTAAAATGCTTTAGCTTAAGATTATAGCTTGTGGAATAGAATGCGCCATTTATGGGAGTAAGCTCGGTTTCATTATACTCTGTATTGTTAGAATATACAATCATTTGCGTGAGGTTAAAATATCGCTTAAAACTTTCATCGCTAAATCGCCTTTTGACACGTTCAAGTTCTGCTTGGATACCTTGAATATTATTTGGTATTTTCACTTCTACAAAGGTAAGGGGCAGTCCATTGATAAGAATTGTAATATCTGGGCGGAAGCTCCAGCGCAGATAGCCTTCCTTGTTTATATTGCTTTCATCACCACCATAGGGCAGCTCTGTAAGCACTTCAAAAGCATTATTGTCTCTATTATCCCAATCAATAAGGCTTATAGCACCTAATCCCTCTATTTTGTGGTTAGTTAGCCCTAAAATGAGTGCGTTGTAAAAACTTTCGCCTTTATCATCAAAGGAAAGCAATTCTGTAAGGCGCGTTAGAATCTTAGAGTAATGCTCTTGTTTTATGGTGGGATTTAGCCTCTTTAGGGCGGAGTGAAAGCTCGTAAGGAATATATTTGTTTGTTTGTGGAAAGCTGATTTTGTGTTTTTGTCATTAAGCGATATGTATTCAAAACCTAAGCGGACAAGTGTAAGTAAAGATGGAATCTTAACGCGCGTATTTTCGTTAAAATTATTAGAATATGTCGTCTCATCTCCAAGAATATTTTTAAGGCTTTTGTAAGATACAAAATAAGTGAGCCGTGATATTATCACAGAGATTCTAAAAAACTTGTATAATTATATATTTTTTAGATGAAATTTTGAGAAAAAGAGGTGCAATGACTACGCAAAGCCATATTCGCAATTTTTCTATTATCGCTCATATTGATCACGGCAAATCTACACTTGCTGATAGGCTCATACAGGAGTGTGGGGCGGTGAGTGAGCGCGAGATGAAAGCGCAGATTATGGATACTATGGATATTGAAAAGGAGCGAGGCATCACCATTAAGGCGCAATCAGTGCGTCTAAGCTACCCATACAAAGGGCAAACCTATATTTTGAATCTTATCGATACGCCCGGACACGTGGATTTTAGCTATGAGGTGTCGCGCTCTCTTACATCGTGTGAGGGGGCATTGCTCGTAGTTGATGCAAGTCAAGGCGTAGAGGCGCAAACTATTGCAAATGTGTATATTGCAATGGAAAATGATTTAGAAATTATCCCTGTGATTAATAAAATCGATTTACCCGCAGCAGACCCTGAACGCGTGTGTGAGGATATAGAATCTACCATTGGCTTAAGCTGCAAGAACGCACTAAAGGTAAGTGCAAAGAGTGGAGAGGGTATAAAAGCCTTAATTGAGCATATTATAGAGCATATACCTGCTCCAAGTGGTGATGAGAATGTCCCTACAAAGGCTCTTATCTATGATAGTTGGTTTGATAACTATTTGGGGGCTTTGGCATTAGTGCGTATCAAAGATGGCGCGTTGCACGTAGGGCAGGAAGTGCAGATGATGAGCAGTGGCAAAAAATATGAGGTGCTGGGCTTATATTATCCTCACCCGGTGCAGAAAATTCCCACGCAGAGTATTCTTTGCGGTGAGATTGGCATTATCTCACTTGGGCTAAAAACGCTCACTGATATGGCAGTGGGCGATACGATAACCGATGCGAAAACACCAACAGATGTAGCCATAAGTGGTTTTAGACCGGCTAAGCCCTTTGTATTTGCTGGAATCTATCCTATTGAAACAGATAAATTTGAGGAATTGCGGGACGCGCTACATAGGCTTAAACTTAATGATTCTGCCCTTAGCTTTGAGCCTGAAACAAGCGTAGCTCTAGGCTTTGGCTTCCGCGTGGGATTCTTAGGGCTTTTGCATATGGAGGTGGTGAAAGAGCGATTAGAGCGGGAGTTTAATCTCTCACTTATCGCTACTGCGCCAACGGTGGTATATGAAGTGTATTTAACCGATGGTTCTAAGGTGTTAGTGCAAAATCCTAGTGAGCTGCCCGAAGTCCAAAAGATAGAATCTATCTATGAACCTTATGTAAAGGCGAGTATTATCACTCCTAGCGAATATGTGGGGAATGTTATCACTCTATTGTCAAACCGCCGCGGGGTGCAGGAAAAAATGGATTACCTCACGCAATCACGTGTTATGCTTGTGTATGCTCTGCCGAGTAATGAGATTGTAATGGATTTTTATGATAAGCTAAAGTCCTGCACGAAGGGATATGCGAGTTTTGATTATGAGCCTATCGGGTATAGGCAGGGGGATTTGGTGCGCCTTGATATACGCGTGGCGGGAGAGGTTGTTGATGCCTTATCTATCATCGTAGATAGGCAAAAAAGCTATGAAAAGGGCAGAGCATTGGTAGAATCGATGAAAGAGATTGTCCCAAGGCAACTTTTTGAAGTGGCGATTCAAGCGAGTGTGGGGAGTAAAATCATCGCGCGAGAGACGGTGAAATCTATGGGAAAGAATGTAACGGCAAAGTGCTATGGTGGTGATATAACGCGTAAGAGAAAGCTACTAGAAAAGCAAAAAGAGGGCAAAAAGAGAATGAAAGCTATCGGCAGGGTAGAGCTACCTCAAGAGGCATTTTTAGCGGTGTTAAAGATTGATGGGTAGGATTATGGGAAATATAAAGACAAGGAGCAAAGAGGTATGAAGGGCATTATCTTAGCCGGGGGTAGCGGTACAAGGCTTTATCCTAGCACATTGATGCTCTCAAAGCAGCTTCTACCTGTGTATGATAAGCCTATGGTGTATTATCCACTCTCTGTGCTGATGTTAGCAGGTATTAAAGAAGTGTTGATTATCTCCACACCAAAGGATACGCCTAGATTTAAAGAGATTTTTGGGAATGGTGATTGGCTAGGAATGCATATAGAGTATTGTGTGCAAACCTCCCCCGATGGCTTGGCACAGGGCTTAATCTTAGCGGAGGATTTTATCAAAGATGATGATATAGCCTTGATTTTAGGGGATAATATTTTCTATGGGCAGGGCTTTACCCCTATGCTCCTTGAGGCAAAAGAAGCGGCAAAACAAGGTAAGGCGACGATTTTCCCCTATCCTGTGAAAGACCCTCATCGCTTTGGTGTGGCGGAGCTAGATTCACAAGAGCGTGTGATAAGCATTGAGGAAAAGCCCTCTAAACCAAAGAGTAATTTTGCTGTAACGGGATTGTATTTTTATGATAATGAGGCGATTAGCATTGCTAAAACGCTCCGCCCAAGCCCACGAGGAGAGCTAGAGATTACAGATGTGAATCTTGCCTATCTTCAAAAGGGCAAACTTATGGCACAAACATTGGGGCGGGGCTTTGCGTGGCTTGATACAGGTACACACGATAGTCTTATTGATGCAGCGACATTCGTGCAGACCATAGAGCTACGGCAGGGGTATAAAATCGCGTGCTTGGAGGAAATCGCCTATTATAATGGCTGGATAGATGAGAAAAAGCTTTTGCAAAGGGCTGATTTCCTTGATAAAAGTGGCTATGGGCAGTATTTACGCGCTATCATAGAATCTCCTTATATGGAGCGAGAATGAAGCATATTCTTATCACTGGTGGAGCAGGGTTTATCGGTAGTAATTTTATAAACTACTTTTTACGCAAATATCCGCAATATTTCCTTATCAATTTAGATTTGCTCACTTATGCTGGGGATTTGGCAAATCTAAAAGACATAGAATCTTATGCAAACTATGCATTTATAGAGGGTAATATTTGCGATGAGGGGCTGGTAAAGGATATTTTTGCAAGATATAATATTGAGGCGGTGATTCACTTCGCTGCGGAATCTCACGTGGATAATTCTATCGCTACTCCTTCAAAATTTGTGCAAACTAATGTCAATGGGACTTTTAACCTTTTACATAATGCGTATTTAAGCTGGTTTAATGCGCCACATTGTCCTAAGAGTGGCAAGGAAAATGCGGTATTTCATCATATTAGCACCGATGAGGTATATGGCTCTTTGGGCGAGAGTGGATATTTCACAGAAAGCACCCCTTATGCGCCAAACTCGCCTTATTCTGCTTCAAAGGCGGGGAGCGATATGCTTGTGAGGGCGTATTTCCATACGTATGGGCTAAAGACGCTAATGACAAATTGCTCAAATAACTATGGTCCTAAGCAGCACGATGAAAAGCTTATCCCTACAATTATTCGTAACGCACTGCAAGGGAAGTCAATACCTATTTATGGTGATGGCAAAAATGTGCGCGATTGGCTTTTTGTGAAGGATCATTGTCGTGGAATTGATGTGGTGTTTCACTCTTGCTATTTTGGAGAGAGCTTTAATATCGGTGGAGGCAATGAAAAGAGCAATATAGAGCTCGCGCAAATGATTTGTAAGGTTTTAGATGAAAAATACCCTAAGGAGACAAGCTACAAGGAGCAGATTACCTTTGTGCAGGATAGGGCAGGACACGATAGGCGATATGCGATAGATTTTAGCAAGATTCATAAGTTCTTAGATTGGAAACCTAGTGAGAGCCTTGAGAGTGGCATAGCTCAAACCATTGATTGGTATATTCATAAATATAGGGGCTAGAGGTGTATCAGCTTATAGATTTTTCATTTTTTAATGATAAAGATTCGGTGTTAGTAGCATTGCAAAATAATGTAAATTGTCCTTTTGAGATTAAAAGGGTGTTTTATATCTTTGGTGTCCCAAGTGGTGGAAGTAGGGGTGAGCACGCCAATAGAATCTCTCAATTTTTGTTTATCGCACTATGTGGGAGCTGCACCATAGAGGTGGATAATGGCAGGAAGCAAGAGAGATTTATCCTTGATAATCCTAGGCAGGGTTTATTCTTAGGCGCAATGATGTGGAAAAAGATGTATGATTTTTCTAAGGATTGTGTCTTGCTTGTATTAAGCGATAGCTATTATGATAAAGATGAATATATTTACGAGTATGAGCGCTTTTGCGGCATTGCGAAAATGAGAGATTAAGCTATGATAGAGAGATGAAAGGTTGGTGCGATGATTACGTTTTTGGATTTACATAAAATTAATCAAAGATTTCAAAAGGAGCTAGATTCTGCATTTGGGGAGGTTCTTGATAGCGGCTGGTATGTGATGGGGGAGCAAAACAAGGCTTTTGAGCGGGAGTTTAGCAACTATTGCGGGGTGGAGCATAGCGTAGGCTGTGCAAATGGCTTGGACGCATTGCGACTTAGCATTAAGGCACTTGGCTTAGGCATAGGAGATCAGGTCATTGCTCCTGCAAATACCTATATCGCCTCTATTTTAGCCATTTCCGATAATAGCTGCACTCCCGTGCTTGTCGAGCCAGACATTGCTACTTATAATATCAATCCGCATTTGATAGAATCTCACATCACGCCACAGACAAAGGCAATCCTTGTCGTGCATCTTTACGGGCAGGTTGTAGAAATGCAGAAAATATGGGAGATTGCTAAGAAGCATAATCTTTATATCATCGAGGATAGCGCTCAAGCGCACGGAGCTATGTATCAAGGCAAGAGGGCAGGGACATTGGGCGATGTGAGTGGATTCTCATTCTATCCGGGTAAGAATCTAGGCGCCCTTGGCGATGGCGGGGCGGTTACCACAAAGCACAAAACCCTTGCGGATAAGATTCGCGCATTTGGAAATTATGGCTCACATATCAAATATGAGAATCTCTACAAAGGGCTAAATTCAAGGCTTGATGAGCTACAAGCGGCATTTTTACGCATTAAGCTAAAAATGCTTGATAGCGATAATGCAAGGCGGCGGGAGATAGCGCATTATTATCGCACACATATTGATAATACACATATTGTTTTGCCTCAATGTAAAAGTGAGGAAGGGCATGTGTGGCATTTGTTTGTCGTGCGTTGTATGCATAGAGAAAAACTTCAAAAATATTTGCAAGAGAGGCAGATTCAAACGCTTATCCATTATCCTATCCCGCCGCATAAGCAAGAGGCTTATAAGGAATATAGCCATTTGTATTTGCCTATCACAGAGCGCATTCACAAAGAAGTGCTATCTCTGCCTATAAGCCCTGTGATGAGTGATGAAGAAGTGCAAATCGTGGTTGATAGTATTAATCACTTTAAGCCATAGAATCTAGCACAAAGCTTAGAGTTCAAGGGCGAGCATTCCTGCAAAGTCATTTTCAATACCAAGCATATCGAGTGCACCGGCGATATTACCTCTGTGGTGAGTGGCGTGATTGAGTAATCCTAGTATCAAATGCGCTCTGCTTTTGCTTATGCGAAAGTCTTTGCCTAGCTGCAAAGTTTCAATTTTGCTAAAATCATTTGTGCTTTCAATACTCTTTATAATCGCCTCATTGACTTGCTCTTGTAATGCGCTGAAAGCCTCAATGTCCTCTATGATACTTTCTTTAAGCGTGAAATTGGGCTCTAGGTATGTAAGTAGCTCCTGTATTTTAGGATTTTTATCCCCTAGTAATGCGCTCACTTGCCCTAGAAATAGTCCAATAGCTCCCACGCAGCTATGTGCAGCAGTGTGCATAATACTTTTGTAATACAAGCCGCAATCTTTATAGAGTTCTGCTTTTTTGCCATTTTGGGCTACATTTTTGAATACATCAAACATAGCTTTGTCTGCCATTTTGTTATACTTTGCCTGAAGTAAAAGTGCTTCTTTCATTTGTTCTCCTTGTGGTGTGTTCATTTATGGATTTTTATCAGTAGCTTGATATTTTTGCTATGGTAAAAAGCGCTGGATTCTATCATATTATCAATAAAATTTATGAATAAGAATCTACACAAAGTAAAGAGTATATGAAATATTGCTATAAAATATTATTTATGCGTAAAATTATGGTATTTCTACAAAAAAGTAGGAAAATTTATTCTACTCTTAAGCGCAATTTTATTGTATTCATTGTATTATGTGAGCGAAGTAAAGAATAAATGTTTGGCATATTTTACTTTTGCTATATAGAAAAAGGAGGGGTTTAAGTATGAAGTTTGCTTTGGGTATTAACGCAAAGGTATTGCTAAGCACCACGATTTTGGTGCTTATTAGCTTTGGGGTATTGGCATATTTTGTCTATTTTGGGACAAAGCAGACGATTACTCATATAGAATATGATGCACAAGAAAAGAAGATTGCTCAATTAGAGAGTCTTATAACAGTTTATGTTGATGAAAAAAAGCGCCTCATTTATTCTCTCGCACAAGAAGCACTAGGAAGTGGTTTGAATGAGAGTCAAATGATTCAGAATCTAAAGCTTATCCAAACTGCAGGAGATTTCAACCTCGCTTACATCGGCTTAGAATCTAATGGTAGAATGCTACGAAGTAATGGCAATCACACCTATGCTAGCGATGAATATGACCCTCGAAGTCGCAGCTGGTTTTCTATCCCTAAGACTTCACTTAAAGATGAAGTGCTGGGGGAGCCGTGGATCCAGACTTCGTATAAGATTCCCGTTTTTGGCTTTTCTGCGCCATTAATAATGAATGGTAAATTTGTGGGTGTGGCAAGTGCAGATATTGCGCTTAAATCGCTTAATAAATATATTCATACGGCTAAATCTATAGAGGAAAATATGGCTGAAAATGTGATCATCCTTGATTCTAAGGGACGCTATGTAAGTCATATTAATGAAGAAAAGCTGCTAACAAGTGATGATATGTCTCAAAAAATTCTAAGCTATTTTAATTCGCAAGAGGAGCATTTTATCCTTAATAGTGATATTGCCACTTGTAAGATTCACGCTCAAACACAATGGCTGCTCTGCTCAATTATTCCACAAGAGAGCATTATAAATAAGGTGTATGATAATAATATGCCTATTTTCACAATGCTTATTATTTTTGCTACTTTTCTTATCGTTGCTCTTTATTTGCTATTGCGTTATCTGCTTAGACCTATTGGGCTTATTAAGGTATACCTACTTGAATTTTTTGCGTTTTTAAATCATAAAAATAAGGAGATAAAACCCCTTGTTTTGCGCAGTAAAGATGAGTTTCAAGAAATGGCAGAAGTCATTGGGCAAAATGTAGAGAGTGTGCAAAAAAATATTTTACAGGATAATCATAGCCTAGAGGCATTTTCTAAGGCGGTAGAGCAAATCAAACGTGGGTATTTGCATTTGCAAATTACCTCAAATGCGCATAATCCGCAAATCAACCAACTTGGTGATTTACTCAATGAGATGCTACATTCGTTTAATCACAATATATCGCATATTCTTAGCGTTTTGCAAAGATATGCTGATAATAACTACATTAAGCAGGATACGGATATTATTAGCGCATTAGAGGGTGAATTGCAAACAATGAATCAAGGCGTTTTTGATTTGGGCGCGGAGATACGCAAAATGCTTGTTGCAAGCCTTGATTTTGCACAAAAGCTTAATGACAAAGCAAAAGATTTGGAAGCTTCTACTAATGGATTAAGTGAAAGCTCAAAAAAACAGGTGCAATCTTTGCGAGAAACTGCTCAAGCTGTAGAAGAGATTACTTCATCTATGCAAAATGTAAGTGGTAA
>ERZ778516.371-NODE-371-length-37893-cov-6.099265_pt1 | contig 37893 bp, 34 predicted proteins | sample MGYA00510342_ERZ778516 | MGnify/ENA primary metagenome ERZ778516 (study PRJEB29527, sample SAMN07138961) | mouse gut metagenome | material: feces | host: mouse | place: China:Nanjing | collected 2016-01-25 ...
CAGAAAAGCCGGCAGCAGCTCATAAATATCCCATATGCCGCCCAGAGGTCTGACTAAAAACTTCCATATAAATACCATTACACCTCCGCTTATCATTCCCGCCAGAGCTCCATACTTATTGCAGCGCTTCCAGAAAAGCGCCGCCAGCATAATCGGACCGAAAGCAGCACCAAACCCTGCCCATGCAAAGGATACTATTCCAAATACAGAACTGTTCTGGTCGCGGGCAATTATTACTGCAATGACAGCAATAACTACCAGTGTAATTCTTGCTATTATCATGGAAGCCTTTTCACTTAAATCCTTTACAAAAACTTCCTTTACAATATTTTGAGATACACTTGAAGATGCCGCCAGAAGCTGCGAATCTGCGGTTGACATGGTAGCTGCCAGAATTCCTGCAAGTATAACACCTGCAATCAAAGCCGCCAGCACTCCATGCTCGCTGATAAGCGATGCGATATTGATAATAATTCTCTCGGAATCATCCAGTTTTCCAAGCACTCCCTGCTTTATCATTGCATTTCCTACAACTCCGATAAAAATAGATACACCCATTGAAATCACTACCCATACAGTTGCAATTCTCCTTGAAAGCTTCAGCTTGGATGCGTCCTGAATCGCCATAAATCTTAAAAGAATATGCGGCATACCAAAATATCCCAGTCCCCATGCAAACGCCGAGGCTATCGACAGCGCGGCATACGGCGATGCTGCTCCTGCTTCCGCATTATATGTATTTGTCAGGGAAAAATATCCTGTCATAGACTTTGCATTATCCATTACAACATCCATGCCGCCTACACTTGTAACCCCGAAAATAATAACCACAAAAATCGCAATTGTCATAACCACACTCTGCATAAAATCCGACGTACTTGCGGCAAGAAAGCCTCCAAGCGCCGTATATAAAATAATAACAAAAGCGCTGACAATCATGGCAGTTCCATAATTTATCTCAAATAAAGAATTAAATAATTTTCCGCAGGCAGCAAACCCTGAAGCTGTATAAGGAACAAAAAATATTACAATAACCACTGCTGCAATTACGGAAAGGATACGCTTGTCATCCCGAAAACGATTGGAAAAGAATGCCGGAATCGTAGCGGCATTTCCTGCTGTATGACTGTAAATTCTCAGTCTTTTGGCCACAATCAGCCAGTTAAAATATGTACCGACGGCAAGACCGATAGCGGTCCATACCGGCTCTGCGACTCCCGAAACCAGCGCCAGTCCCGGCAGTCCCATTAACAGCCAGCTGCTCATATCCGATGCCTCTGCACTCATCGCAGTGACAAATGGTCCTAACTTTCTTCCTCCCAGATAAAAGTCATCCGTATCCTTATTCTGTTTGGAAAATTTAATTCCAATTCCTATCGTTATCAGTAAATAAACAACAATCGCTATCAGCATACATATTGTTGATGCACTCATTTGTTTTTTCCTCTCTTTTCTTTTAAATTTTATATAAAGAACAAAGTGCCTGCTGCACCATTGCAAAAACTCTGTCGCACTTTGTTCAAAATAAAAAATCCGGTGCCCTTCGAGATTTGTTACATCTTTGTAAACACCGGATTTCGAATTTACGAATTTACAAACTATTTCATTGCCTCAACAGCAGCTTTCTCAATTTCAAGACCTGCAGTATATCTCTTAAGATATTCATCAAAGCCCTCTACATCTGTTGGATTTGGCTGCATTTCTATGCCTGTCTCTCCATGGAATACCTTATCTACAAGGAAATCGTCAAGAGTTTCCCCTGATTCTTTATTTACCATGTAGGAAGCAAGCAGAGCGATTCCCCATGCACCGCCTTCTCCGGCTGTCTCCATAACTGAAACAGGTGTATTTAACGCTGCTGCAAGAATCCCCTGACCAACGCCCTTTGTCTTAAACAGACCGCCGTGTCCGTATATCTTGTCTGCCTTGACATTTTCCTGCTTAAAGAGAATATCCAGACCTGTCTTTAAAACGCTTAAAGATGCAAACAGATTTACTCTCATAAAGTTTGCAAGATTAAACTTGCTGTCTGGCGTACGTACAAATAATGGACGTCCCTCGTTAAATCCGGTGATATGCTCACCTGAGAAATAATTGTAAGCCAGAAGACCGCCACATTCCGGGTCCCCTTCTAAAGCTTTGTTATATAAAGTGCCAAACAGCTTGTTCATATCCACTTCCATGCCGAAGGCTTCTGCAAATTCTTTGAATAATCCAACCCATGCATTCAAATCCGAAGTACAGTTGTTACAATGTGCCATAGCCACCGGATATCCGGTAGGAGTTGTTACAAGGTCAATCTCATCATATGCCTTTGACAAATCCTTCTCAAGCACTACCATTCCAAATACCGAAGTACCTGCGGAAACATTTCCCGTACGTACCTTTACGCTGTTTGTAGCCACCATTCCTGTGCCTGCGTCTCCCTCCGGAGGGCATACAGGTACACCGGCCTGAAGCTTTCCGGATACATCTAAAAGCTTTGCGCCTTCTTCTGTCAATGTACCAGCGTTTTCACCTGCAACCAGTACCTTTGGCAGAATATCTCTGAGCTTCCATGCAAAATTCTTATCCGCTGTCAGCTTGTCAAACTGTTCTACCATTGTCTGGTTATAATCCTTCGTATTCATATCAATCGGGAACATTCCTGATGCCTCACCGATACCAAGAACCTTTTCTCCTGTCAGCTTCCAGTGAATATAGCCTGCCAGTGTGGTCTGGAATTTGATTTCTGACACATGCTTCTCACCGTTTAAAATTGCCTGATACAAATGCGCAATACTCCATCTCTGTGGAATATGGAAATTAAACAGCTTTGTCAGCTCTTCTGAAGCCTGACCTGTAATGGTATTTCTCCATGTACGGAACGGAACCAGAAGCTCATCCTTTTCGTTAAACGCCATATATCCATGCATCATGGCACTGAAACCCAATCCTCCGAGCTTTTCCACCTCAACGCCGTACTGGTTCTTTACATCTTCTGTCATCTGCGTATATGCATCCTGAAGGCCGGACCAGATAGCATCCAGACTGTATGTCCAGATATTATCCTCCAGCTGATTTTCCCACTCATGGCTTCCCGATGCAATCGGGGCGTTATCCTTGCCAACCAGTACCGCCTTGATTCTTGTGGAACCAAATTCGATACCGAGTATCGCTTTACCGCCTGTAATTGTACTTTTTACATCACTCATTTAAAATAATCCTCCTGAATATAATTTTGTCATAAAACACATTTTTGTGTTATAATTACCTTGTTAAATTACTTTGTTAAATTACCTTGTTTTCTCTAAAACATTTCTGCCATAGAATACATTATATAATAAAATACATCTGTTCGCAAGCTATTTTATATTTTCATAAGCATGTTCTTTGATTGCTTTTTCGTAATTTTCCTGCGCCCGCCGGATAAATTCTTCATCATTTTCTTTTTGAAATTTCCACCGACTCATACCATTTGGCAAAAGCACATTTTTCCGGAATCCAACTCATCTTTAAAGCTGCTTCCTTTTGTGACTGCTTCCACAATATTTGTTACCCATATGCCTTTCTGTATCTCTACGTTTTTAATTTTTTGTGTGCTTTCTGTATAATTTTTCAGATTACGTGCATACAGATAAATCAAAAACAAATTAACAGCCGTACAGATAATAATAACAAGCATGATTAACATGGTCACAGTGTTGCTTTTTGGATACTCCCTCTGATAGTAGTATCTCTTTCATCTTTTTTCTATTTTCTGTTTTCTGTTTTTCATTTGACCACCCTTCCAAATTGATTTTCTAATAAACAAATTATATACTGAAACAGCAGGATTGGCAATACAGGAGCGGAAGATTTTGTAAAAAATTGAAAAAATTATAATTCCAAAAAGTACAACAAATATTCTAAAACTTGTTTTTTAAAGGTACCAGAAAATAAAAATTATGCATAACATTTAACTATTATGCATAATCAGAATTTCTATCATTGAATTTTATCCAAACTCTCTTTCGATAATATCTTATTAATATTAAAATAAAACAGTGTCATCGCCATTCCTGCAGAAACAAAATCTGATACAGGCTCTGCAAGATATACTCCGTTTACCCCCATAAACACAGGCAGTATAATCGCCAGTGGCACAAGCAGTATCACTTTTCGAAGCATTGCGATAAACAGTGAAATCTTTGCCTGCCCAAGCGCCAGAAAAGTCGGCTGAATCGCCATCTGCACGCCAAAGAGCAGCATCCCACACATAAACAGCGGCATTTTCTCACTGACCAGTGAAATAACATTCATATCCCCCGTAAACATCTTTGCAAAAATTGCCGGAAATATCATAACCAAAAGTGTGCTTATAAATGAAAATCCCCCGCATATTCCTATCATCTTCCGATATGTCTGTCTTACCCTCTCAAAATTTCCCGCACCGAAATTATAGCTGATAATCGGCTGAACCCCCTGCGTAAAACCTCCTAACGGCGCAGACATAAGCTGCATAACACTCTGCATAATTGTAAGAGAACCAACATACAAATCCCCTCCATATTTTTGCAGTCCCCGATTCATCACAATTGAAATCAGACTTTCTGTCGCCCGCATAACAAAAGGTGAAATTCCCAGAGCACATATATTTTTTATAATCTTTATATCCAGTCTCAAGTATTTCAAACGGATTCTGAGAACCGCCTTTTTCCCTGTCAGAAACTTTATTACCCACACTGCGGAAACTGTCTGCGAAAGAATTGTCGCTATCGCTGCCCCCTGTACTCCCATATGAAAGACAAAGATAAACAAAGGGTCCAGCACAATATTTAAAACTGCTCCGATTAATACTGACAGCATGGCGGTTCTGGAATCTCCCTGAGCAATAATATATGTATTCAACCCAAGTGCCAGCTCTACGCTGAAAGTTCCCAAAAGATACCATGATAAATATACCGATGCATAACCAATCGTATCCGTGCTTGCACCAAACGCATACAGAAGAGGCTTCTGCCAGATATAAAATACAAGCATAAGCAAAACAGAAAACACAAGCAGCAAAGAAGTTCCATTTCCCAAAATCTTCTCCGCATGCTCCTTATCTCCTTTTCCATACCAGATAGAGGAAAGAGGTGCTCCGCCCATACCTACAAACGCAGAAAAAGCCGATATCAATGTGATAACCGGCAGCGCAATTCCCACGCCCGTAAGCGCCGAAGCACCTACACCGTGGATATGTCCTATATAAATACGGTCTACTATGTTATATAAAATATTAATTAACTGAGCGACAATTGTAGGAATTGCCATGGAAAAAATCAGCCTGTTCAAATTTCCTGATGCCAGCTCTTCATTGCTGTGATTTTGTTTTGATTTTTCACTCACTCCAGATATCTCCTTCCGTTTAAATTTTCCACCTCACATACAGTCAGAATCCCCTCACTTACAGTAAATCTTATATCAAATCCGGCATACTCTACTCCGTAAATTCTCTCTGAACTGGTATGATATGCCGGTCTGGGGTCCTGAGACAATATTCCAATAATTCCTTCTCTTTTTTCTTCCGGAATCATGCAAAGCCACTGAGAAGGAAATATCACCTCGAGCTTATAATCTGCTGTCTGTTCTGCAAAACCATTTCCGGCATCCGGATGAGAATCTACATAAGGCAGATATGGCTTAATATCATAAACCGGCGTTTCATTCATCATATCAATTCCGGACACGTAAAGCACCGGTCCCAATTCTTTGTGATATTCAATACTGTCAAGCTTTACAGATGAAAGTCCGATTCGATTCGGCCGAAAAGGCGAGCGGGTGGCAAATACCCCCATCTTGGCTTTGCCGCCAAGCCTCGGAGGTTTTACAGTTGGAGACCAGTATTCTTCCCTTTCAGAAAATACAGGAACCTCAGAAAACTGCCAGAGCACCCATATATAAGAAAAATTCTCAAGTCCCTTAAAAGCCTGTGTCACACGATACTCCTCTTCAAAAACAATTCTTCCCTTCAGTTCAGGCACAAGACTGCTCTGTCTCGGAATCCCAAATTTTGCGGGTAAATCTGTATAAATATGAGCAATAATGTTCATTTGTCTTTCTCCGTTTCCTGTGATAAACCTGTTTTACTTATTATACAGGAAGCCGGACAGTAAAAGTACTTCCCTGTCCTAACTGACTTTCAATCTCCAGCCTTCCATTGTGATACTCAATAATTTTCTGGCACAGCGACAATCCAAGCCCTGTGCCGTGCAGCTTTTTTGAAGTATTCTGTTTCACTGTATAAAATGGTTCTACAATATGTGCTATCTCTTCCTGCGGGATTCCTGTTCCGTAATCAATAATCTGTATTTTTACCTCTTCTTTATCCTCATATTCCATATGAACCAGAATCTTTCCATTTTGTTTTGAAGCATTTCTCGCATTATCAATCAGATTATAAAACAGAGATTTCAGCAAATCCTTCTCTCCATTTAATCTGCATTCACAAAGCTTTTGTTCAAGCAAAATCCCCTCCTTTTCACAAATCACCTGTTCCGCTGTCAGGACCTCATAAATTATCTGTTTTAAAGAAAGTTCGTTTTTTTCCAGATTTGTTCCCTCAAACTGTACTAACTGCGAAAGCTTTTCCGACATATGTTTTAAATGTACTGCTTCTTCATGGATATATCCCGAATATTTCCTGCGCTCTTCATCTGTAATATCCGGTTTGACAGAAAGAATTTCTGCAAATGTCAAAATTGCTGTCAAAGGAGTTTTCATTTCATGCGCTATATCTCCTATAAAAACTTTCTGATTTTCTGTCATTTTCTCCTTTGTAAATTCCTCTTCCTCTTCCTCTTCCTCTTTTTCCTGCCAGATTGCCTTCATCATCCGCAGATTTCTTATTAAAATTACCATAAGAACAGCTGTTAAAGCTAATGCTGTCAGACAAATTATCCGCCACATCTCCATACTGTTTCCTCCTTGCTTTTTATCTTGTTGTATTTTTATCAGACAATAAATAAAGCAACCTTCGGTTTATTGCAGCGATTATTTCACTTCCTCCAGTTCAAGTCCCTCGTTATTTTCCAGGCACATCCGCACATTCCATTCATTCTGGAACAGCAGAAGTGGATTATCCCGCATATCCTTTGCCTTCTTTATTTCACTTGAACGCCTCAGATTGTCAAGATTAAAACCATTATCCCGCACCCATCGCATCTGAGAATATGGAAGAGGCTCTAAACGTACCTCGCAGTTATATTCATTTTCCATTCGAAATTTCAGAACATCAAACTGCAACACACCTACTACTCCTACAATAATTTCAGACAAATCAAGATTATAATCCTTAAATATCTGAATCGCACCTTCCTGCGCAATCTGAGTAATTCCTGCTACAAACTGCTTTCTTTTCATGGTATCTGCCTGAACTACACGGCAGAAATGCTCCGGCGCAAAGGTAGGAATCCCTTCATACTGAAATTTCTTTCCCGGCTCACAAATAGTATCGCCAATCGAAAAGGTTCCTGGGTCAAAAATTCCAATTACATCTCCGGCATATGCCTCATCAATCACGCTTCTTGACTGCGCCATTACCTGCTGTGGCTGCAAAAGCTTTTGCTTGCGCTTTCCCTGCACATGATAAACTTCCATGCCCGCTTCAAATTTGCCGGAACAAATTCTCATAAAAGCAATTCTGTCTCTATGCGCTTTGTTCATATTTGCCTGAATTTTAAAAATAAAACCGGAAAACGGTCCGGTCACAGGGTCAATCACACCCTCATTTGAAACTCTTGGAAGCGGCGAAGAGGTCATTTTCAGAAAATGATGCAAAAAAGTTTCTATTCCAAAATTAGTCAGTGCAGAACCAAAAAATACCGGTGAAACCTCGCCTTTCGCCACCAGCTCGCTATCCAGCTCTTCTCCTGCTACATCAAGAATTTCCACCTCTTCTGTGAGCTGCTGATACAGTTCTTCTCCTGCCTCTTCCTTAAGCTTCGCATCATCAATCGACAAATCTGTTTCCTCCGCCTCACTGGAACCCCCGGTAGAAACAGCCTTAAACACAGCCACCTGCTTTGTCTCTCTGTCATATACCCCTTTGAATCTCTTCCCTGAACCAATCGGCCAGTTTACCGGACATGTCTTTATGCCAAGAACATTTTCAATCTCTTCTAACAGCTCAAATGTATCCTTTGCTTCCCTGTCCATTTTATTGATAAAGGTAAAAATAGGAATATGCCTCATAGCACAGACCTTGAATAATTTAATTGTCTGTGCTTCCACTCCCTTGGACCCATCAATAACCATTACGGCTGAATCTGCCGCCATAAGAGTTCTGTAAGTATCCTCCGAGAAATCCTGATGCCCCGGAGTATCAAGAATATTAATGCAATACCCGTCAAAATGAAACTGTAAAATAGAAGAAGTAACGGAAATTCCTCTTTCCTTTTCAATTTCCATCCAGTCTGATACCGCATGCTTGGCACTTGCCTTTCCTTTTACAGAACCCGCCGTATTAATAGCTCCTCCATATAATAAAAACTTCTCTGTAAGAGTAGTTTTCCCAGCATCCGGATGGGAGATAATGGCAAAGGTACGACGTTTTTCTATTTCCTGTTGTATTGATGACATGATAATTTCTTCCTCATTTCTTATTTGCTTATAAATATATCTTCTTTCTTAACTAAGAATATACCCGATTTTTAGGCGGGTATATTCTTTTCTGTACTATCATAGCACAAATTCCTTATTTTTCCAAACAATTTCACAACATTTTTCCAACAAACCTTTAAAACTACAATTCAACCCCAAATCCTGTATAAACATCACATAAAATAATAGAATTGGAGTGCGAACGATATCCAAAAGAAAAACATCTTCCCACCTTCAACATCATATATCACTCCTCTTTACCTTACCACTTCCACCATATTTTTCACATACTCATATACATACTTTCCCGCTTCTTCCCCATATTTTTCTATAATCTTCACAATCGCACTCCCCACAATCACTCCATCTGCTATTTTACTGTACTTCTCTGCCTGCTCTGCCGTACTTATCCCAAACCCAATCGCAACCGGCGTATCTGTCACCTCACGAATCACCTTTACAATTGCGTCAATATCCGTAGTAATTTCACTTCGAACCCCTGTTACTCCCATAGAAGACACTACATAAATATACCCCTCTGCCTCTTTTGCTATCATCTGTATTCTATCTGCACTAGTCGGCGCAATAAGAGAAATAATATCCACTCCATACTTTTTCGCAACCGGCAGCAGTTCTTCTTTTTCCTCAAATGGCATATCCGGTATAATCAGCCCGTCAACTCCACATTCCCGACATTTCCTGCAAAACATATCAAACCCATATTTATAAACCGGATTCAGATAGGTTAAAAACACAAGCGGTACACTCACCTTTTTACTTACTCTTGCTACCATTTCAAATATCATATCCGTAGTACATCCACCCGGTGCTGACAAGGCCCTTACATTTGCCGCCTGAATCACCGGTCCTTCCGCAATCGGGTCTGAAAACGGAATCCCGATTTCTATCAGGCCAGCTCCTGCATTTGCCATTTCCACAATAAACTCCTCAGTCTTGTCAAGGGAAGGGTCCCCTGCTGTTAAAAATCCAATAAAACTTTTTTTATTTTCCAAAGCCTCTCTAATTCTACTCATGTAAATCCACTCCTCTGTATCTTGCAATTGCTGCCACATCTTTATCTCCTCTTCCAGACAGACAGCATATAATAATTTCATCCTTCTTCATTTTTGGTGCTATCTTCATCACATGCGCCACCGCATGAGAGCTTTCAATGGCCGCTATAATACCTTCGGTCTTTGCAATATATTCAAACGCATTGACAGCCTCTTCATCTGTAACCGGTACATATTCTGCTCTTTTTGTATCCTTTAAATACGCGTGCTCCGGTCCTACTCCCGGATAATCAAGTCCCGCAGAAATCGAATATACCGGCGCTATCTGTCCATATTTATCCTGACAAAAATATGATTTCATTCCATGAAAAACCCCTTCTGTACCAACTGCCATGGTCGCAGCCGTTTTATTTGTATCAACACCCAGTCCTGCCGCCTCGCAGCCGATTAATCTTACAGATTCATCCTTTATAAATTCATAAAACATTCCCATGGAATTACTGCCTCCACCGACACATGCCATTACCACATCAGGAAGCTTCCCCTCTTTTTCCAAAATCTGCGCCCTTGCCTCACGGCTGATTACACTCTGAAAATCCCTTACAATCATTGGGAATGGGTGAGGTCCCATAACAGAACCCAGCACATATAATGTATCATCCACTCTTTTTGTCCACTCTCTCATACAGTCATTGACTGCATCCTTTAAAGTCATTGTTCCCGTTTCCACAGCATTTACCTTTGCACCCAAAAGCTCCATGCGATAAACATTTAACGCCTGACGGACAGTATCTTCTTTTCCCATAAAGATTTCACATTCAAGTCCCAAAAGTGCTGCTGCCGTAGCTGTGGCAACACCATGCTGTCCGGCTCCTGTCTCTGCGATAATTCTTGTCTTGCCCATTTTTTTTGCCAGAAGCGCCTGACCTAACACATTGTTGATTTTATGAGAACCGGTGTGATTCAAATCCTCTCTCTTAAAATATATCTTTGCGCCACCCAAATCTTTTGTCATTTTTTTTGCATAATACAATAGTGAAGGCCTTCCCGCATATTCTCTCAATAAGAAATTCAATTCATCATTAAATTCCTTATCCTGTTTATAAAATTCATATGCCTTTTCCAGCTTTATAATCTCATTCATAAGAGTTTCCGGTACATACTGCCCTCCATGAATTCCATATCTTCCTTTTGACATCTTTTATTAAGTCCTTTCTAAACTTTGTTTTTTATTGTTTTCTGTTACTTTTCAACGCAGCCATATTCTGACTGTTATAATTATAACTTTATTTTTAACCCATTTATAATATTAAAACTGTGTCTCTCGCACTGATTTTATAATATTCATAATTTTATCTCTGTCCTTAAACCCTTCTGTCTCTACCGCACTGCTTATATCTATAGAATAAGGATGCAGCAAAGTAATGGCTTTTTTTACATTTTCACAATGAATTCCTCCCGCAAGAAAAAACGGTTTTTTTACAGAATCTATCAGCTTCCACTCAAAGGTTTCCCCTGTTCCTCCATAAGCCTCTGGTGAAAACTTATCAAACAGCAGATAATCTGCGCTGGAATTTTCTGCGGATTTTACATCCTGTGCCGTTTGAACTCTCACTGCCTGAATAATTTTTCCCCGTTTCATAAGACTTCTCAGTATTTGAATATACTCTGTGTTTTCATCTCCGTGAAGCTGTACTACATCAATAATCCCCTCATTTACAAGCCATGCTGCCTGTTCTGCGGCTTCATTGACAAACACTCCCACTGCCTGAATATCTGGATTCAGCCTTTTTTTCAGCTTTTTTGCAGTTTCTATATCAACCTGTCTCCTGCTTTTGGCAAATACAAAACCAATATATTCCGGCCGGCCTTCATTTACATATTCAATATCTTCGAAACGTCTTATACCACATATCTTTATTTTTGTATTCATTGTTATCCTTTTCCTGAGAGCTGATTAAGCGCCGCTTTTTTATCCGGACTTCTCATAAGTGTTTCCCCTATCAACACTGCATCCGTTCCGTTTTCTTTTAATATTGCAATATCATCCGAAGTACGGATTCCACTTTCTGAAACAAACAGAATATCCTTTGGAACCAGTTTTCTCAGATTTATACTGTTTTGAATATCCACAGTAAAGGTTTTTAAGTCTCTGTTATTTACTCCCACAATTTTTGCTCCTGCCTGTAAAGCGCGATGAGTTTCCCGTTCATCATGTGCTTCTGTCAGTGCAGACAGACCAATTTTTTCTGCAGTTTTTATATAGCTTTCAAGCTGCCTATCTGACAATAAGGCACAAATAAGTAAAATTGCTGACGCGCCTATTGTTTTTGCCTCATAAATCTGATATTCGTCAATTGTAAAATCCTTTCTAAGCAATGGAAGAGAAACTTTTTCACTGATTTCCTTCAGGTATTCATCCCTTCCAAGAAAATAGTTTGGCTCTGTTAATACAGAGACAGCCGCTGCCCCCGCCTCCTCATATTCCTGTGCAATTTTCAGATATGGAAATTCTTCCGCTATGATACCCTTTGAGGGAGAGGCTTTTTTTACTTCACAGATAAAACTGATTCCTTCCTCTGAAAGATTTTTTTGAAATAAAAAATCAAATTCCCCTTTTTTCTTTTTTTCTTTTTCTGCTATTTTTTCCGCGATATCTTTTATTTCTTTCAAAGCTATTTTTTCTTTTCGATTTTCAATATCAATTCTTCTTTTTTCTGCAATTTCTTCTAATATATTCATTTTTTTAATTTTTTGCTCCTGATTCTTGTTGACTTTTTATTTTCTTCCTGATTTTTCTTTCACTCCTGATTTGTTTTTCTTTTTCTGTTTTACGTTTCATACAATTTACTGATTGCTAAGCTCAATAAAGCTTTCAAGCTGTTTCATCGCCCGACCATCTTCAAGCGCCTGTTTTGCAAGCTCTATTCCCTGTTTTACGGAGCAGTTTTCTTTTGCAATATGAATTGCTGCCCCTGCATTTATTATAACCGCATCTGTTTTTGGTCCTTTTTCACCGGATAAAATCTTCTTTGCAATTTCAGCATTTTCCTGCGGCGTACCTCCTGTCAGAGCTTCTTTTTTACATCTTTCAAAGCCAAACTGCTCCGGTGTAAACACATAAGATTCAAATTTACCATTTTTCACCTCACATACAGCAGTTGGTGCACTCATGGAAATTTCATCTATGCTGTCCTGACCATATACCACCATTGCAGATTTTACTCCCAGATTGGAAAGCACCCTTGCAAGAGGTTCTACCAAATCCTCACTAAATACCCCCAGAAGCTGCATACTTGCCCCTGCCGGATTTGCAAGCGGCCCGAGAATATTAAAAAGTGTCCGGATTCCGATTTCCTTTCTCACACCACCCACAAATCTCATCGCTGTATGATATTTCTGCGCAAACAGAAAACACATATTGATGTCATGCAAAAGCTGTGCACTTCTGGCAGGGGCAAGGTCGATTCTTACCCCCAGCGCCTCCAGACAATCTGCTGTACCACATTTGCTTGATGCCGCGCGATTTCCATGCTTTGCAACCGGAATCCCCAGTGAAGAGACCACCAGTGAAGCAAGTGTGGAAATATTAAAGGTATTTGAACCGTCGCCTCCTGTACCGACGATTTCCAGTACATCCATATCATTTAAAAACTTTTCACTGTGCTCTCTCATTACCCTTGCAGCAGCAGTAATTTCATCAATTGTTTCACCCTTCATACTCATGGCGGTCAGAAAAGCCGCCTTCTGTGCATCGGTTGCTTCCCCTCCCATAATCTCATTCATAACTCCTGTCATCAGTTCTTTGTCTATATTTTCTCTTTTTACTGCCCTTTTAATTGCTTCCTGAATCATATCAAATATTCTCCTTCATAAAATTTTTTAAAATATGCTTTCCCTGCGGGGTCAAAATAGACTCGGGATGAAACTGCAGCCCATATACCGGACAGGTTTTATGCTCCACTGCCATAATTTCTCCATCTTCTGTTTTTGCCGTTACCTTTAATATTTCCGGTATTGTGTCCTTTTTTGCAGCAAGTGAATGATATCTTGCCACCTTTATTTTATTTTCAAGTCCTTCAAACAGGCGACTGTATTGATCAAGACAAATCTCCGACTGTTTTCCATGCATAAGCTTTGAGGCATAAGTTATCACTGCACCGTAAACCTCACAAATAGCCTGATGTCCCAGACATACACCAAGAATCGGGATTTTTTCTCCCAGCTTTCTTATAACTTCTTCACAAATCCCTGCATTTTCAGGCTTTCCAGGCCCTGGAGACAATATAATATGACTTGGATGCAGCTTTTCTATTTCTTCTGTTGTCCATTCATCATTTCTGATTACTCTGATGTCCGGATTAATTTCTCCAATCATCTGATAAAGATTATAAGAAAAGCTATCGTAATTATCAATTAACAATATCATCTACATTTCCTCCTCTCCTGCCTTTAAGGCATTTATCACTGCCTTTGCCTTGTTGATACATTCCTGATATTCCTTTTTGGGAACACTGTCCGCCACAATACCTGCACCGGAACGGACAAATACTTTTCCGTTTTTCTTAAAAGCAATTCTTATCGCGATACAGGTATCCAGATTTCCGGTAAAATCAATATAACCTATCGCACCACCATAAATTCCTCGTTTATTGTTTTCCAGTTCATTAATAATCTGCATTGCCCTGATTTTTGGTGCTCCTGACAAGGTTCCTGCCGGAAGTACAGCATCTACTGCATCCAGTGCACATTTGTCATCTCTCAGTTCTCCCCGTACAGTCGAGCCAATATGCATAACATGAGAATATTTTTCTACAGACATATACTTTTCTACCTGTACAGTTCCAAACCGGCTGATTTTCCCCAAATCATTTCTTCCCAAATCAACCAGCATATTGTGTTCTGCCAGCTCCTTTTCATCGGAAAGCAGCTCCCGTTCAAGAGCTTCGTCTTCTTTTTTATCTGTGCCTCTTGGCCTTGTACCCGCCAGAGGAAATGTATGACATATGCCGTTTTCCAGTTTTACCAGTGTTTCGGGCGAAGCTCCCGCCACCTCAATATCGTCAGAGCTGAAATAAAACATATATGGTGATGGATTTGTGGTACGCAGATTCCGGTAAGCATTTAGGAGGCTTCCCTCAAAATCTGCTTCCATCCGGTTGGATAATACTACCTGAAAAATATCTCCCTCATAAATATACTGCTTTGCCTTCTCCACCATTTGACAATATTCTTCTTCTTCAAACAAATTTCGAAACTCTGAAGTGATTTTTCCTGGCAGTACTGCCGGCGGTTCTCCTGTTCTAATAAATGCAATAATTCTGTCAATTTCTTCTACTGCCCGTTCATACTCTTTTTCCATCTGTTCTGTTCTCGCATTTACAATAACAATGATTTTCTGTCGAAAATTATCAAAGGCAATTACCTTGTCAAACAGCATTAAATCTACATCCCTGAAACCCTCTTCATCCTTTGCATCAAGATTTAAGCCCGGCTCACTGTATTTCACATAATCATAAGAAAAATAGCCTACCAGCCCGCCGGTAAATGAAGGCATGCCCTCTATTTTGGGGCTGGTATATTTGGAGAGTATTTTTCTTATTTCCTTACCAGGGTGCTGTGTTTCTCTGACAGTTTCGCTTTTGTTTTTTATTTTTAAGATTCCGTTTGTACAGGTAATCTCCATAATCGGGTCAAAGCCAAGGAAGGTATATCTGCCCCATTTTTCCTGATTTTCCACACTTTCAAGCATGTAGCAGTGAGAGCTTACGTTTTTTAAAATTCGAAGTACCTGTATTGGCGTTTTGATATCTGACATAATCTCTCTGCTGATAGGTATGATATGAAATCCCTTTGATATTTTTTCTGCTTCTTCTAAAGATATCATTGTTTTCCTCCTTTTTATCCCTTTTATTCTGCTGTATATGCCGGCAAAATCTTTCAAATGATTTATTTATGGACACAAAAAACCGTCCTTGACAAAAGCTGTCGCTATTGTCAAGGACGGTAAAATATACATAATGATTTACCGCGGTGCCACCTTGATTCGTGGAATCCACACTCTCAGCAGAATACTAACATATTCCCGGCAGCTCACGCGTGCCTCACGTCATGGAATACTCAGATGTTTCAATCCTTTGACCATGCCCTCAGCGGTCCATTTGATAAACTGCATCTCTATGGGTTCTCAGCCTTTCCCACTCTCTGTAAGCGCATTTTTTACCGTTATCTCCACTTCAACGGTTTTTAATTTATGAAATTGGATAGTTTTTCTAAAACTGTTTTTAATTATACTCAAAAAATGGCGTATGTCAAGAGTTATTTTTTATTTATATTTATCAAAATACAGATTTTCATACAAAAAGTACGCTCTTTTCTTACATCTCATCCATCAGCGGCCCCACAAGCGCCTCCACTGATTTTTCATCCGGCAACATAATCACATGACCGACATCTTCCTTCTTATTCCCATCCTCATAAACAATTGAATACGATGCATCCACACAGACTGCCTTGCTGAAATTTTTCTCCATCCTGTCTGTCACTTCATCTAACAGCCTGTCAATACATTCAAACTTCATCCACACAGGCTTTACAAACAGCCTCATTCCCGTATACTGCCCCACTGCCTTCAAATACGCAGCACTTGTAATATTCGCAAACTCTTCCAGCACAGACAGCTTATCGGCTTCGTCCATCTCTTCCGCCTTTACGCTCCCACTTTCACAGGTAATTTCTATTACCTCATTGACAAATTCCTCATCTAAAAGAAACAGCATGGAGCCCTCCATGGACCTCTGGAAGTCCATTAAAATCCCTGCCTTTCTTTTCTTATTCATCGTTTCTTTTTTCATAATCTCCTTCGCTGGAACAATTGAGGGTACGCCTACATTCATCCTTAACCCAATCATATTTCCGACAGTCACACTCGCCATGCCGATTCCCACATTTCCCAGTTCATACAGTATCTCATGAACATCAGAATCAATATAACCTTCTTCATCATATATTTTCATAACGATTCACCAGACCTTTCAACCTTCTTCCAAAACTCTGAACACCTCTTTTAATAACTCCTTTTCTCCAAAGGGTTTTGTGACAAACGCCTTTGCTCCCGCATTCAACGCATCCTGTATAATCAAATCCTGCCCAATCGCAGAGGTCATGATAATCTTTGCCTTCGGCTTTTCTTTTAACATATTTTCAAGCAGCGTCAAATCCGAATTGTCCGGCAGGGTAATATCCAAAAGCACAAGGTCAAAATCATGATTTTTAAACACCTCCATCGCTTCCGCAGCGTTTACCGCCTCTGTCACATTGTCAAAGCCTCCATTGCCAAGTACCTTTTTTGCAACCTTTCTGGCAAATTTTGCATCATCAACCAGTAAAATACGTTCGTCCATTTTTCCTTCATTTCCTTTCTTTTTCACACTTTATTTTCACAATATCAATTCAGATTCTTTTCATATTCCTCTACGGTAATTGGCCGATAATAATAAAATCCCTGCGCAATTCTGCATCCGATATCCAAAAGAAACCGCACCTGCTCTTTATTTTCCACACCCTCTACTACAATAAACAGCCCCAAATCATTCGCCATTTCCACCACATGCTTGATAATCAGATTTGCTCTTTCGTTATCCGAGCCTGCTGACAAAAATTTCAAATCAATCTTCAAAATATCCACCGGTATTTCCTTTAAGGTATTTAATGAAGAATATCCACTTCCGAAATCATCCATCAATACCTTAAAATGCTTTGTCTGGAGCTTTGCCGCCAGCATTTTCATATAAGAATTATCCGCAGAAAATGCACTTTCTGTCAGCTCAAAAGAAATATATTCTCTTGGTACCTGGTATTCATTTACATAATCTTCAATGTCCTGTATCAGCTTTGTATTATACAAATTTACTCTGGAAAGATTCACAGACACCGGATAGACTACCGTTCCTTCGTCCATCCATTTTCGGATAATCTTGCAGGTATGCTTAATCATGTATTTATCCAGCTCCATAATAAATCCGTTCTTTTCAAAAATCGGAATAAAATCAGCCGGAGATATCATACCCCGCTTCGGATGGAGCCAGCGGACCAAAGCTTCAGAGCCAATGATTTTTCCGGTTCCCATTTCTACCTTTGGCTGTAAAAACACGTGAAACTGTTCTTCTCTGAGAGCAGTATACATATCGGACAAAATCATGGACTCCGCTTCCTCCTGCTGCCTGATATTCTCATCATAAAACGCCGTATGTACAAGATAATTCCCCTTTATTGTTGCCTGAGCCGCTGCCGCCCTGTCTATCAGATTGCTGACCGGAACCTTCTGCTTTCTGTCTTCTTCTGTTACCTGATATCTTCCAAACGCCAGTGTCACCTCATAATTTTTTGGATATGCGGAAACTGCCCTGCAAAGAGACTCTATAAACTCATCTACGGAATACTTTTTCACCGGAATACACATGGCAAAAATATCCGATGCAATTCTGCAGTATGCCACCTCATCTTCCTCGTCAAGACGCTCCTGTATCTTTACAGCAATAAATTTCAGCAGATTATTTCCTTCTTCGATTCCAAACATTCCACTAATCACACGAAAACGGTCAATATCCATACGAACGATTTCATAATCCTCATCTGCATTATCAATCAAAAGCTGCGCCTGTTCCAGAAATGCCGTAATATTGGGAAGATGCGTCAATATATCCTTTTCCGTATAAAACTTTAAATTCTGCTCTGTCTCTGCTTTTTCGTCCATATTTGTAAATAAAACCGCCACCTTATCCGGCATTTTATTTTCATCCAGAAAAACAATTCTGGTCAGCCGGAACCATGCATATTTGTGATTATCTGTAAATATACGCACCATAGCGCTTTTTCTTTTATTGGAACAATTTTCCACATCCACTTTTTCTGCATCTGTTTTTGTAAAATCGAGCAGTGATTTTGCAGTTGGTATATCTGGGCGGTACACCATATTGTCAATCTTTTTATCTATAATTGCCTGTTTATCCCATTCCACTCTTATATATTTTTCCTTTACAGGGTCAATATACAACTCTTCTGTCTGAAAGCTGTATTCCACAACAAATGTTTCCAGTTCTTCCAGTATCATTGTTTTCTTTCTTAATTCATCTTCGATTCTCCTTATCTTTTCCTCTGACATTTCATAATACCTCCTTATTTCTTGCCCGCTTTCTGTCTCTTTTTATCCAGATACATTTTCTGGTCCGCCTCGTCTCTCCAAGTGCTTACAGATTTTCGTTTTCCTTTTTCATCACATAAATAACTGCTGCCATACGCAATAGATAACACGTGCTTTTCGGGATGAAGCTGATTATATTTTACAATTTCGTCTTCCAGCTTCTTCTGTATAACAGCCTCATCATATTCAGGATTAAAAATAATGACACAAAACTCATCTCCACCTACTCTGTAACAGTCTCCAAATTCTGAATATGCCCTCTCAATACAATATGCAGCGGCTGTAATCAGTTCATCACCATCGTTATGTCCAAAATTATCATTTACCGCCTTCAGTCCATTTAAATCAGCAAAAATCATCAGTGCATTTTTGCACTGTCTGCGGTTTTCTTCCATACTCTGTATCATTACATCATACGCTCTGCGGTTTTTCAGACCGGTCAGTTTGTCCTCCTCCGCCATTCTCCTGTATGCCTCTATCTCTGTGCGATATTTCATACTCTCTACCATCTCTTTTCCAAGACTGTATAAAAGAATTAAAACAAACAAAAGAATTCCTATCTGAAACATATTCTGATATGCGTTAAATTTAAAAATATAACAGATAATGGTAATAACTCCAACGATTCCCTCTGTAATAAATGCCCGTATACACACGGCAAGGTCTTTATCTGCAGATTTTTTATATTCATGTACAGATAAAATTACACTAATCAAAACTCCCACTACAAAAATAAAATGTGTGACCGGAAGCATTTCAAAAAACTCAAAGGTTTTGCTGTAAACCAATATTGACTGGACAATAATATTTAAATAACACAAATAAAGAAAGACGGTGAAAAACTTATATCTGTTCATCTCCCCTGTCATTTTCAGATAATGAATCATTGGAACCAGTATCAGCATAAACAGATAAAAATTTGTATAGACAACCCCTCTGCCATAATTTGCCAGAAGCTGCATAAAAGAAGAATCCGTCAGACACCACAACCCGCATATCACAAGAAAAAACGAAGCATAAACAAGCTTTTTTCCATCCAGATGAAACTTATACATAATCATTGCAAGTCCCATGCTTAAAATTCCAAGCACTATCATGGAATATGTCATAAATAAAGAAACGATATTTTCCAAAAATAAAGAGGACATTATTTCTGTCCATCCTCCAACCATTACCTCATGAACTGTATAGCTGCCGTTTTTTGTATTTTGAAATACCATGCTAAGGCCCGTTTTATGTATATCCTTTGTAAGCTCGGTAAAACAGATAATATTGTCAAGAACTGTATCATTGCGCTTTAAATCTCTGTCATTAAACCGATAGAGCTCTTTGTCACCGGCACAGATTCTGATATCATGCTGTACGCCTGTTGTTTTTAAATATTTGCCACTGCTTTCCTCTGTCAGGCTGTCATTGTATAATGTCAGACTGTTTGTTTCATGATATTCTATTTCCACAGGCAATGTGACAGAAATCCTTTCCCCATTTTCTATGTAATACCAGCCCTTATTCAGATTTCGGACTTTATTGTCCTCCATATTCTGCTGTTCTACTCCTTTAAAGATTAAAAGGGCGGCACATACACAGGAAATTACAGACAAAATTATGTAAATTTTGTTCTTAAATATGCTTTTTCCCATATTCAAATTCTCCTATGCTGTATCCAAAGATATTTTTCTTTCCGTTTCCTAGAGCGTGTCTGAAAATTGCTTTCTGGCAGATGTGCGTCACAATTTGTGGTATCTTTTGGCCAAATGAAGGGCGCATAGTGGGCTATGTAATCTGAATTTGGCCAAAAGATACTGCAAAGTGGGGCGTGCAGATGGCGGGAATGAATTTTTAGACACGCTCTAAATGCTGTCTATTATTTTATCACATTATAATATGGAAAACAAGAGCAAAAAAGCAGGGGAATTTCCAAATTTTGAAAATTCTCCTGCAAATATTATGTTCTATCCCACATGTCTCTCAAACCTGTGAAATCCCAGTATCTCCTCTATTCTTCTCTGTGCATCCTCCGGAATTTTAAATCCGCTGGCTGCAAGATTGCTCTGAAGCTGCTGCGGTTTGCTTGCTCCGGTAATCACACTGCAAACAACCTCTTTTCTCAAAATCCATGCAAGCGCCAGCACAGACATGCTTACTCCCAGTTCCTTTGCTATCTCTGCCAGCTTCTCCACCTTATCGAGGTTTTCATCTGTCAGAAGATTATTTATCTGCTTATCTGCCTGATGAGTTGCTCTTGAGCCTGCCGGATATGGCTGACCCTTCTTATATTTACCTGTAAGAAGCCCCTGCGCAAGCGGTGAAAACGGAGTGATACCCATACCATATTTCTCACAGACGCCCATAATTTCATGTTCAATATAACGGTCCATCATATGATACTGCGGCTGAACCACTGTCATCGGGTAAAGATTATATTTCTCAATAATTCTCTGCGCCTCAGTAAGTCTTGTAGCACTCCATTCCTCACTGACGCCATAGTAAAGAATTTTTCCCTGTGATACAAGGTCGCTCAATGCTCTTAATGTCTCCTCCATTGGAGTAGTTGTGTCAAATCTGTGGCAGAAATACATATCAATATAGTCCAGCTTCATATTGGAAAGCGTTCTGTCTATATTTTCAAAAATATGTTTTCTGGAAAGCCCCCACTCATTTACACCGCGTCCCATTGGGAAAAATACCTTGCTTGATACTACATAGCTGCCTCTTGGATAATCCTTTAAGATTCTTCCAAGGAACTTCTCTGCCTCGCCGCCACTGTACCCGTCTGCACAGTCAAAGAAATTCACTCCAGCATCATATGCCTGACGAATCGTCTGTTCTGCAAGCTGTGCCTTTTCTCCTCCCTGCAAATCTGTCATCCAGCTTCCTACTGCGATTTCACTTACTTTTAAACCTGATTTTCCTACACTGCGATATTTCATATTTTTATTTCCTTTCCATGAATTTATATGTTTTCTTCTATTTACAAATCTTAACACTTCAAGTATACTTGAACGCAAGAGGAAAATAAAATAATTTCACGTAAAACAAAAAGAAAGGACTGCCATGCAAACATATTCAATCAAAGAAATTTCAAAATGTTTTCACCTCTCTGCTTCTGCTCTTCGATATTATGAAGAAATCGGTCTGTTGAAAAATGTACAGCGTACTCCGAACCACCAAAGAATCTACACCGACGAACATATTGGCCGGCTTAACAGTATCGCCTGTTTTAAAAATACGGGACTTCCTATTTCGAAAATGCTGGATTTTTTCCACTATGAAGAAAATATCACTGAACATATTGATGATATTATCTCCCTTGTATCAGAACACGAATCCCATATTCAGGAAGAAATCCTCAAAATGCAGACGGACCTTCTGCATATTCAGCAAAAGGTCCGTTTTTATCATGGCATCAAAGATGCTATTAATTCCGGTAAAGAATGGCCCTGCTGGGGCGATTATTCCCGTGAATCATGAAGCAGGCTCATCTTCATCTCATAATATTCCGGACTCATATCCAGATAATGTCTGTGAGGATTTTCAAATCTCTGCTCCTCCTCCCAGATTTCACTGCCAAGCTGCTCCTTTACTCTCTTCTTTATTTCATCAAGGCTGTCCAGCTTCGTTACCAGCTTTCCTCCCTGAATCACAGGATACTGAAGCTTCACGGCCCTGCATCCTGTAAAATATCTGTTTTTCCATGGCTTCTCCGGGTCTACATAGCGATATGGCACGGACATATCTGGCTCCTCATCTGCCCTTGTAATCAAATCTGCCACTGCATGTCCACTTTCATCATAAATACGATACACATCCTTCAGACCCGGATTTGTAATTTTCTCAATATTTTCCGATATCTTAATTCTGGGTACAAACACCCCGTTTTCCATAACTGCTGCTATCTTATATACCGCACCGAACACCGGGTCCGATTTTGCCGTAATCAGACGCTCACCTACGCCAAAGCTGTCTACCTGTCCGCCCTGGTCCATAATAGAAGTAATCGTTCTTTCGTCCAGACTGTTTGACACAATAATCTTGCAGTCCTGTAATTCCGCCTTATCCAGCATTTTTCTGATTTTTTTAGAAAGATACGCCAAATCCCCGCTGTCTATTCGAATCCCCTTAAGTCTCTTTCCCATTGGCTCCAGTACTTCTTTCGCCACACGAATCGCATTTGGAATTCCGGATTTAATCACATCATAAGTATCTACAAGAAGCACAGTCCCATCAGGATAATTCTCTGCATAATGTTTAAACGCTTCAAACTCATCTTTATAATACATTACCCAACTATGCGCCATAGTCCCGCTGACCGGAATATGAAACATCTGTCCTGCAAGCACTGTCGCTGTTCCGACCGCTCCGCCAATATAAGCAGCTCTTGCGCCATATACAGCAGCATCGTTATTATGTGCGCGTCTTGCCCCAAAATCAGATACCGCTCTTCCATTAGCCGCCTTTACAATACGTCTTGTCTTTGTAGCAATTAAGGACTGATGATTGATTTGCGCCAGAATGGCTGTCTCTACCAGCTGCGCATCAATTAATGGCGCTACAATGGTCATAATCGGCTCATTCGGATACATTACTGTCCCTTCCTTAAATGCATATACATCTCCCTTAAACTCAAAATCCTTTAAATAATTTAAAAAATCTTCGGTAAATATATGAAGAGATTGCAAATATGCAATATCCTCCTCTCCAAAGTGAAGATTTTCGATATACTCCACAATCTGTTCAAGACCTGCAAAAATCGCAAATCCACCATCATCGGGATTTCTTCTGTAAAATACATCAAAGGCAACCTTCACATCCTTGTCCTGGTCGTTAAAATAGCCGTTTGCCATAGTCAGTTCATATAAGTCCATCATCATGGTCAGATTCCGCGCTTCATTCTGCTTCATAGTTTCTATCTCCTTTGTTTCTGTCCTGTGTTCTGCTTGAATTTTTATAGGCAAGACCTATCATATCAAATATTGAGAGAAACCTCAAGCAAATTTTCGGATTATCTTTTCATATCTTGACAAATAGGGATAAATCTTGAATTTTAACATATTAATAATTTAACAGTTCTGTAAACCGGATTCAGGCTATACAAACAGACACCAAAATACACCAAATTTATCAACCAGCGAAAACATACATGGACTATAATCACATGGTCCAACAGGTACACAAACAGTTGCCCCGTCTTTTAACACTTCATAAGCATTTTTTACATGTTCTTCGCCGCCTTCTCCAAAATGAAAACAAAACTGCATGGTATTTCCAATAACAACATTATCTATAAGCTCGGATACAGCTAATATTTGCCCATAAGCGTTTAACTCAGAATGCATATATCCTCCATTCTCATCCGGATATAAAGCAAGAATTTTAGCATTAAATGCCTTCTGATAAATATTGACTGCTTCGACGCTTCCTTTTACATATATTTGCATCATTGACCGTAACATACTATATGCACCTCCTTAACTCTGATTTATATATCTGATTTTAAAATGGCGGCCTTTTATTTACAATCTATTATTTGTAAGTAATTTCCCATAAATGCACAATTTCGAAAAGGAAGTAAAATTATAAGTACCGCAAATATCTTCATATAAATAAAAGCAATGCTTACATGATTCCTTTTATCAGCTCATCTCCCTCTGGCCATGCCTTGCTTAGGCAAACCAGCTTGCCTTCCCTATCTATAAAACAATGCCTGCTCTCTCCTGTGCATTTCACTTCTTCACTCTCTTTATCACAAATCACATACTCCAGACTTATTCGAATCCCGTTATAAGCCTTTACCTTCATTTGAATCTGAACTACCTCCGCATATCTTGTCATACTCCTGTACTTCGCGCTTACTTCCAACACCGGACTTAAGATTCCTATATTTTCCATTCTGTTGTAGCCCGCCCCTATTTTTTCAAATATACCAGTTCTTGCCTCCTCAAACCACCGTATATAATTGGAATGATGTACAATTCCCATCTGGTCTGTCTCATAATACTGTACCTTATGTTCATATTGCAACTTATCTTTTAGCTCTTCCATTTTATCTTTCTTCTTCCCTTTCATGAAACCACTTTCGTATTTTACTCTTCGCTGTTCCTGTTTTCACAATATCCAGCCATTCCGGATTCGGTCCGCTTTGTTTTTTATCCATCACGATTTCCACCATATCCCCGTTATTCAAAATCGTTTCTATCGGACATTCTCTTCCGTTTATCACACACTTTACCGCACAATTCCCAATCTCACTGTGAATTGAATATGCAAAATCTATCGCTGTCGCATCCTTTGGAAGCGCCTTTGCATCCCCTTTCGGTGAAAAACAGTAGATTGTTTCCGAAAACAGATTAAAATCCTGCTTAATCAAATCAATAAACTCGTCATTATCCGAAATATCCCTCTGCCATTCCATAATCTGCATAAGCCACTCTGCCTTTTCCTTCTGGCTGTTGGATAATGTCTGCACATTTTCTCCGGGTATGCCGTATTTCCAGCGCGCAAGAATACCATAGAAAGCCACCTCGCTCATCTCCCGTGTCTTAATATGTACCTCAAATAACCGTCCGCCCGGTGCAAGCAAGGTAGTATGAAGGGACTGATACATGTTGGCCTTTGGAAGTGCAATAAAATCCTTTACTTTTCCGGGCACCGGTTTATATAAATCATGAAGTACACCAAGCGCAATATAACAGTCTCTAACAGAATCTACAATAATTTTGATTGCATAAATATCATAAATTTCATCGAGTGTCTTTTCCTGATTTACCATTTTTCGATAAATACTGAATAAATGCTTTAATGCAAACTGTACATCTGCATGAATACCCGCCTCATTCAGCCCTGCCTTTGTCTGCCGGATAATCCGTCCCACAAATTTCTTTCTGTCATGTGCCGTTTCCGTTATTTTTTGCTGTATACTGCGATAAGCTTCGGGATAAATATATTCCATCGACAAATCCTGTAAATCTGTCTGTACCACAGCAATTCCAAGCCTTTTTGCAATCGGACAATATATATCCAGAGTTTCCCTTGAGATTTCTATTTGCTTTTCCGGCTTTTGATATTGCAGGGTGCGCATATTGTGAAGCCTGTCGGCAAGCTTAATCAAAATCACCCGAATATCATTCGACATGGCCATAATCAGCTTGCGAAAACTTTCCAGCTTCAGTTCCTCCTTGCTAAGTCCCGCCTCTGATATTTCAACGCTGAAATTGGTCAGTTTTGTTACCCCGTCTACCAGAAACGCTACTTCATGTCCAAATTCTCTCTCCAAATCCTCTCTTGTAAGCTCGGTATCCTCCACCACATCATGCAGAAGTGCCGCCATAATCGTTTCTTTATCAAGCTTTAACTCTGCCAGTATAATCGCCACATGAAGAGGGTGTATAAAAAAAGGCTCACCCGATTTTCTATATTGTTCCTTGTGAGCCTCCTTTGCCACTTCATAAGCCTGATTTATCATGGTAAAATCAGAAGAAGGATGATAGCTTTTCATGATTTTTATTAATTTACTGTAAAGCCGTGTCAATTCATTTTTATCTCTCATAGGTATATCTCCATTTGTCTGAAATTATGCGAATCTGATTTTAATATTCCTCTACTCTTTAACCACCCGTGTAATGTTTCTAATGGTATCACAAAAATTATTATTTGTAAATCATTCTGTTTAAAAAACAGACATCAAAAGATGCCTGTCTTTCTTTTTATTCAGAAACTACATTTTCCTCTTTAATTGTACCATTTACAAAATCCATCGCATTTTGCAGAGTGGTTCCACTAATGGCCGCAAGTGCCTCTTCTGTCAAAAATCCCTGATGAGATGTCACAAGAACATTCGGAAACGAGAGAAGCCTTGCCACTACTGAATGCTCCAGAATATCATCTTCCCTGTTTTCAAATACGTTATTTGTTTCTTCCTCATACACATCCAATGCCACACCGAAAAACTTCTTCGCACGGATTCCCTGAATCAAATCCTGTGTATTTACAAGCCCTCCTCTTGAGGTATTGACCAATACTACATTATCCTTCATTTTATTGATAGATTCTGAATTAATCATATGATAATTTTCCTCAGTTAAAGGACAGTGCAACGAAATTAAATCACTCTCTGCCAGCAATTGCTCAAACTCCTTATATTCCACGAAATCCAACGATTTATTTGGATATTTGTCATATGCGATTACCTTCATGCCCATGCCCTTGCAGATTCTGCACATGGCAGCGCCTATTTTTCCCGTTCCAACAATACCTGCCGTTTTATTATAAAAATTCACACCGGTAAGTCCTGCCAGACTGAAATTATTTTCACGCACCTTAATATAGCTCTTATGAAGATGTCTATTGACAGCAAGCGCCAGTCCCATCGCAAATTCTGCCACCGCCTCCGGTGAATAGCCCGGTACTCTTAAAATAGTAATATTTCTTTCCTTTGCCTTTTTTAAATCAATATTGTTAAAACCCGCGCAGCGCATAAGAAGCAGTGTAATTCCTTCATCTGCCAGTACATTTATCACTTCTGTTCCTAAATCAGAGCTTACAAATCCGCAGACCGCATCATATCCTCTGGCAAGTGTCGCCGTAGTGGGATTTAAATCCGTTTCCAGATATTCAATGGAAATCTCCGGATATTTCAGCGCCTCCTTGCGAAAAGACTCAATATCATATTTCTTTGCGTCATAAAATAAAATCTTCATGTTATTTTCCTCCTGATTGATTTATAATTTTTTTCTGATTTTCAATAAGCAAATCCATTTTTTTATGCATATCTCTGATAATAAACTCAGTTTTTAAGTTAACCCGATAATCGTTTTCCGCCCTTATTCTGTCTTTTTCCTCCTGCCTGTTCTGGCTCATCATAATAAGCGGCGCCTGCACGGCGGCGACACAGGAAAGGACAAGATTTAACAGAATAAAAGGATATGGGTCAAATGCTTTCGTTTTTAAAAATATTATATTAATTCCCATCCATAAGAGGAGACATACTGTAAATGCAATAATAAAAGTCCAGCTTCCGGCAAATCTGGCTATTTTATCTGCGGCTTTCTGTCCAAATGACGCCTGCTCGTCGGTATCTGTGTCGTCTAAAACATCTCTGTCTAAAAGACGATGAATTAATTCCTCATCATCCAGCTCATTTTCCACATCTTTTAAAATAGCATCCATAAGCTGCTTTTTTGAAAGTATTCTTTTTTCCATATTTTATACTGCACCTGCCGCTTATATCCTTTCTATATTTTTCAGCCCTGTACACTTCTGCATTGGTTTATTTTAATATTTTCAGCAATACTGCTCTGTTATTTTATAAATATATTGCAATAATACAATCGTTACCATAAAAATAAAAATTATACATATAAACACCAGAATCTGAATAGGTATAAAAAATATATCATTCTTATAGAATATAGATTATCATACTCCATGTTATGCCGGGCTGTCAAGGAAAAATATGGAATCTCGGAAAAGAATTTCACGCAAAATATTGTACTTGTGCTCAAGGACAGCAAAAAATATACAGTACTATATCAATCGCAGAAACAATAATATACAGCATAGAAAATATAAGGTCCTATGTACAATGATTCATATTGTCATAGGACCTGTATGCTTACATTAATTTTAACAAATCTTCCAATAATAAAGAGATATAATTTTTATCAAGTTCATATAATTCATCAATTGATTTTAACAAACTGTTACACGAATTTTCATTGTTAGCCTTCATTGTTGATTTAATATATTTTAACATTGCCTTATTCGAAAGTATACATAACTCATTAAAATTTTTCAAATGCATATCAATATTGTATAAATCATATTTCTGACCAATTATTTTTATTCGTTCCAACATAACTCTTTTATGATTATAGAACACATAGAATGACTGCAGAGCAAAATCGTTAGTGATATGCTCCTCTTTTAATTCATTTACATATAGTTTTAAAATATCATAACACTGTATCCCCCAATGATGTGAAGCTTTCAAACACTCATTCATAACTCTGCCCCTTGTATACCAATTTGTAGTTGGCACTCCATTTAAATAATCTGATAATGAATCTGTAATCCGCGATAAATTTAATGATAGAATATAGTCCATCTCTTCCGGTGTATACATGCTGAATCTCAGCCTCATTAAATCCGTTTCTCTTTTTATAAGCTGTGCACTGTTTAAAAAGGCATAATTTTCATTAAATAATTCAACTTTATATGTATCAAGGGCATTTATCAGCTCTTCAAACGTACAAGTTTTCTTCTCAAAATATCCTTTCTGAAAATGGTCTGCAATATAAAACAAGGCTTCTTTTTTATTATATCCAAATATAATCATATCATGCTGATTATCATCGCCATTTAGATAAGCTGCAATTTTTCTCATATTAACAAACAAACGTACATAATAATTATCATCTATCGCACTGATAACAAAATCAATTATACTATCCCAGTTATGATAGATAAACGAGTAATCAATTTCATTATATGACAAAAAAGGATTGTTATCTATTGCAAAATCATAATAGTCAATCGCATGATTTCCCTCTACCTCAAAAATCTGAATAAAACTGTTAAACATCCATTCATATATATTATTGTCTGTAAATAAAATACCTGTGGCTTCACTGGTTGCCGGATAACAATTTGTGATAGGGATAACAAACGGTAAAATTTTATTATCACCATTTTTTTCAATCTCTGCATTGCATATATCTTCGTTTTTACTCTCCATAACTCTTTCTCCTTTTATCTGCAAAATAGTTTTATTATTCTCTTACTCTGTATAATATTGTGCCTGAGCATTCCATAATTTTTTATAAATGCCATAAGTATCTTCTATTAATGCCTTATGGTTTCCCGTTTGTACTAATTCTCCCCTGTCTAAAACAAAAATACAGTCACAAAATCTGCAAGAAGACAATCTGTGGGAAATATATACGGCTGTTTTTCCACTGGAAATCTTGTCAAAATTTAAATACAATTCATACTCAGAAACGGGGTCTAGCGCCGCTGTCGGTTCATCCAATAAAATAAATGGCGTATCTTGATAAAGAGCCCTTGCGATTGCTATTTTCTGTGCTTCACCTCCGGATATTTCAATTCCATTTATATCAAAATCTTTATATAAAGATGTCTCCAATCCTTCTGGCAGTCTTTCCAATCTTTCTTCAAACCCCGCTAATTTTAAACATTGCTTTGCCCTCTCTTTATCCCTTTCATTTGATAATGCAATATTGTCAAAAAGCGAAAAAGAAAATAACTTAAAATCCTGAAATACCGCTGAAAATAACTGGATATACTCATCGTACTTATATTTTTTGATATTTATGCCATTTAATCGAATTTCACCTTCTGTCGGGTCATATAAACGGCATAAAAGTTTTACCAAAGTCGATTTTCCACTTCCATTTACTCCTACAACAGCAATTCGTTCTCCCTCTTTTAATTTAAAAGAAATATGTCTCAAGGCATATGTATTACTTTCCGGATACGAGAACGACACATCACAAAATTCAATCTCATATTTTGTACCTGCTATTCTATCTAACGCAAGTGTTCCATCATGCATTTTAGAAGGATAATAATAAAACTGCATATATTGCTCCAAAAACGGTGTATTGAATCTCAAGGTTCCAATACATTGAAAAAAATTCATAATAGAATCAATCATATTTTTCATAAATCCAATATATTTTATAATGCTTCCTACTTCAAAAACACCCTTTAAAGCATAAATACATACAAATAAATAGGTAAAAATCTCTGTTGCATATCTTGTTATTACAGGTGCAGTTTCATATTTAAAAACCTTTTTAAAAAATCGGGAAAACACATCAAAATGAATATCAATCAAATATTTTTTCTTTATTGGCATAATGAATCTGTCCTGTCTATAAAGCCTGACATCTTTTCCCTTATTATAGCAATCCAGAGCTTCGTCTATACGATTTTCATCTGCAAGCATAACCGCATTATCCTGCGCCAATATTCCTTCTGTTTTTTGATACCAAAAAGTAACAATTACATTTATTCCAACAAGGAATATTAATATTAATATCCAAAAAAATCCTTCTTTTCCAAACCCTGATTTTAGAAAAACATGCATCATTTCAAAAAAGAAAAAAGCAGCAACAATAATACTGGTTATACTTCTGGTAAAAGTACAAAGTCCATCTGCAAAAGCTCCTGTTCCTCTCGCATCCATTCTCGCAGCCTCTATAATATTCCTTCTTAATTGCTGTACTTTTGGATTCTCTATATCACAATAATCCATTAATTGTATTTTTTCTACCAGATATCGCTTTTCTTCTTCCATATATAACTCATTTTTATGTTGAAACCATCTTCCCAAGAAAATATTTGCCACTGCAATAATAAAATTTCCTACAATTGTAACAAGTACAAGCGCGAAAATGTGTCTGCCTTCTCCTTTTGAAAGCCTGTTAATAATTTCAGCAGATAAATAAATATTAAAATATGGTGAAATCCCGCTAAAAACATTCGAAAGAACTAATGCATAAATATATCCCGGACTTAACTTTTCAAACATTTTCATTGCCTGACAATTTATTTTCCATGCCTTCATACAATACTCCCTTCTTTATAATAGCAGCTTTGTATTTCATATAGATGTGCATACTTACCCTGTTTCTCCAATAACTCTTTATGTGTTCCCTGTTCTGATATCCTGCCATGTTCCAGCAAAAAAATACGGTCACAAAAGCTGGTAGATGCCAGACGGTGGGAAATATATATACTTGTCTTTCCATTAATTAAGCTATTATATTCCTCGTATAATTTACTTTCAGCTATTGGGTCAAGCGCCGATGTAGGTTCATCCAATATTACAATCGGAGCATTTTTATAAAGCGCTCTTGCCAACATAAGCTTTTGCTGCTCTCCACCAGATAAATCAATAGAATTCTCATATACCCCTTTCACTAATCTGGTATACATACCATTTTCCAAAGATAATATTTTTTCTTCCAATCCGGCTTGTTTTAGTACATCTTTTACTTTTTCATCATTAATTTCATCAGACTGCTTTGATGCTACAAATTCTCTAATGGAAACTGGAAATAAATAAATATCCTGAAAAACAACCGTAAATAACGTATAATAATCCTCTATATTAAATTCAGTTGTAGGAATACCATTTATAAGAATCCGTCCTTTTTCAGGAAAATACAAACCGCATATCAATTTTATTAATGTACTTTTTCCTGCTCCATTCTCTCCGACAATCGCAAGCTTCTCTCCTTTTTCTATCCTGAAACATACATCATTAAAAAGATATTCTTCCGAACCCTCATATTTATAAAATACATGGTCAAATTCAATTTCCAGAGGCATCTCTTCTGATTTTGGTAAATCACGTCCAATACCATGGTTATATTTGTCTTTTATATCAAAATAATCTCTATAATATCCAATCGCAATTCCCTGCTCAATAAGTCCATTTATTCCATAAATAATATTATTCAACCATTCCGAAAAACCTGCAATTGTTGAAAAATAAAATACAAACTCCCCAATTGTTATATTATTCTGAAACAGCATCTCACACAATACTCCATAAGCCAGTCCGTTTTGTATAAGAAAAAGTACTGCATGAATAAAGCTTCCAAATGCTCCTCGAAAAGTAAGTCTTTTTGTCCATTGATATCGTTCTTTTACTAACTTTTCATATTGATGATTCATCCATTCAGACATATGATATATGCGAATATCCTTTGCATATTCGAATTTTCTTGAAAAAGATGCAATATAATCTTTTTTTCTGTCTAACGGAATCCACTTTTCTCTGTTTTTATCTGTATACCAGACACGATATCTTCCAAACAAATATGTAATCACAGCCGATATCCCTAAAAATATTAAAATAACTGGAGATATTATAAAAATAATACTGCCATATGTAGCCACACCCAAAATATTAATACTGAAATCAAGTAATGATTCCCATATACTTTCAGGAGAACCAATGGTATAGGCATCTCCTATTGCCCTTGAATATTTCTCCATTTTTTTTGGATGGTCTATATTGGAATAATCCATTCGCAAAAATTTTTCAACAATTTTCAACTGATAAATATTGCAGATAAGATATCTTCTGCTATTACGCTTTGATTTACAAAAACGCCTCCATGTATCTGCAACAAATAATAACACAAAATAAGAAATAATAATCCCAAGCATCTGTGCTATCGTTTTCTTCTGTTCTACTGCATCTATAATAAGCTTTGGAAAATAAATTCCCATTAACGGCACTATTACATCCAGGGGAATGGCCGGAAAAAACCAAAAGTAAAATATTTTATCCCATTTCCATATATTTTTTAGGGCATACCATATATTTGATAATATTTTATACCTCTTTTCATTCATAATTTTCTCCCGTTTATGAAAAATATTGGATGATATCATCCCTTAAAACTGTTATATCACTTATTTCACCCAGCTTATATGCTTTAATATTAAAGGCTGTTTCAATCTCTAATGATAATGTTTCATACTCCTCATCAGAAATTTTAGTTCTGGCATCAAACATTCCCCTCCAGTCATCGCTTTCCTTCATTGGAAATACAACAATTCCTATTACCTTACTGTCTGTCAGTCCCTCAATATATTTGATTGTATTTTTGATATATCTTATATCATCTTTGGGATTTACACACAAAATCACGGCATCAGGCTGTGTTCCCAGTAAAAAGCTGTTTTGTTTTGTATGATAAGACGAAGTATTTAGAAAGTTATAAGGAATTGTATTTGCCTGAGAACCCACCATAATAATATCACTTTTATTACACAGTTTATACATTATCTCATTTAATAACATTACAGATTCATGCTCATTTATATAGATTGCCGAATTATATCCCATAGGATAAACATAGTCCATTCCAAAAAGTAACGCCTGCGGCTCGGTCCCAATTGTTCCCACATGATAGTCTAAATCTTCCAGAAGTTTTTTTAATGTAATTTGAAGAGTAAATTTGCCCTGTTTGGATGCTGTTCCAAATACTCCGATTACAGGCTTTGTTATTCCATATAACTTTCCAAAAGTATTTTGAGGCACATCATCGCTATATACGGCAGGCCAAAAAACTTTACATTCTTTTTCCATAAAAAGTTCTTTGCAATATTCCAAGGAATCATAAGAATAGATATTAATATTATTTTGTATACAAGATAAAACCATCTCTTTTCGTATATCCCTTTTTAATATTCTGTTTACTTCTTCCAAATGTCCCAAAATCATCCAGTCTATATTATCATAGTCTATATTTCCAATATCCTTTATGACAAAATTATTTTTCTCATCTGACAAATTTAAAATTCTGTTTGTTTTGGTTCCTGTTCTTCCTAACTGCCTGACATCATAAACAGAATCAATGTTAAACTTCAAATAGTCTGAAAATCGAATAAGAGAATGCATCTCTTTGTTAAATGGAAAAATTGCTGCTGATTTTATTAAAAGTTCACAATTTACACCACTATTCTTATTTTCAAAATAATTGTTTATAAATATTTTATCCGAATGTTTTCTAAATTCTGACAAAATTTCATCTACTGTTAAATTTTTCTTTATAGAAAGCAATAAATTTGCTGCATAAGCTGTCACATATGCACATGCAAAGCTGCTTCCTCCTAAAACTATTGTTTTACCATCCTTCCATTTTACTCTTTGGATTCCGCCTTTTGCCCTTATATTTACCAAATCCCCTTCAACATATTCAAAATCAAAGGCTCCCTTACATTGATAATTTGCATCTACTCCAATTACATTTTTAAATGCCGCTGGAAAAGAACAACAGCCATCATTATCAAAAGCTGAAATAATAATAATTCCTTTCTTTTGTAGCTCTACGCATATTTCTTCAAGCTCTTTTTCATGATTACAATATTTTATTCCACAGCTCAGATTAATGATTTTACAGTTTACATTATCTCTTATATACTTTAATGATTCAAACAAACCTTCTTCTGATACTTCACCATTTTCATCAAAGAGTTTGATATTTAAAATTTCAGAATCAGGAGAAAACTTACGAATAATCGAAAAAACTGCTGTCCCATGCCCCATCTCATCCTGAAAGTTTTCATCAACTTCTACGATTCCATCCCTCACTGATATTCTCAAACCCTTTTCAGGTTTTTCGGATTTTTCTTTATCAAAATATACTCCGCTGTCAATAATAACAATATCAGATGTTATCATATAAATCCTCCTTATATGGCAAATCACGCAACTATCATTTACGCTGATTGCTGCATAAGATAAAGTGAATCAACATGCTGACGTAATACTACCATTATTACATTATATTATTTCTGCCCTCATGTTGATTCACTTAAAATCATTTCACTATTTTCTCTTTATTTTAGTAGCATGAACCAGTGCCTGAATTATTACATGAACCCTTGCCACTATTGCTGCAGCTTCCTGTACCTGAATTAGAACAAGTTCCTGAGCCAGTATTTCTAATCTCATTCACATATAATGAAGCAACTCCATAAACCTGCTTCATAGGCTTGCTTAATACTTTCTTCATTTTAAAACCTCCTTAAAATAAAGTTTTACCTAAATAACACTTTAATAATATATATAGTCATATATATAATCCCTATTGATTATATGTAATAATGGTAGTATCGACTTTTATTGCTCCAGACTATCTTTATAGATTTCTATTTTATTGGCCAGAGCTACGGAAGATAATAAAAGGTCATAATCCAAAAAATCATCGCTTAATTCTATTTGCAGTTTATCTTCAATTCTTACAATAAAATCCATAAATTGTATTGAATCACTGATATAATCCCTGATATCAAAATCCTGTTCTTGGTCCAATACAAAAAATCCCATATCCTCTAAAATATTAATTAATATCTCATTCATAATGATTCCTTTCATTTCTTATATTGTCTCAAACTTCATTTTCTTATCTAAAAACACTAAATAATTCCCCAAGTTTTCTTTATAATCTCTCATTGTACATTTATTTTCAAATGCAGAAACATTTTCTCTTAATGGACAACTCACATTATAACAGCATGGTAAATAAAAACATTCTTTACACTCCGGATTTTTCAGCTTATCTTTAATATACCATCTGTTATTTAAATCTGTATCTATCTCCATCTCTCCATTTGGCAGTATCTTTCCCAAACAGTTTTCACTTTTTTCAAAATGAATGGTACACCGATATAAAGTCAAGTCGGAGCCTATGGTAAAGGAATTTTTATAGGCAGCATAACATACTAAATTCATGGGTTCAAATGCAGATATTGCATCTGCAAAATTAACAAGATTATTATTATAGATGCCTTTCTCTTTTAACTTGTCATAGATATTTTTTCCCTTTACCAATTTATCTTCAATATCCTTGATTTGCTCACCTCCATAGTTATCTGTAATGGCAAATCTGATATTAAATCTTTCATCTTTTCCAAACAAATCGTCGTAATACTTCACAAACTCATCTAATCTGTCCAAAATATTTTTTGTAACATTTACCCGAACTGTTATGTTTGCGAATTTATACTTGTTCTTTGGTAAATCTCTTATGCTGATTAGATTTTTCATTATTCTATCAAAAGTACCACTTCCATCACCTTTGACACGCTGAGAATCATGTTGTTCCTTTAGACCATCTACTGTAATCTGATATGCAGTTACTCTAAATTGATATAGTTTCTCAAAAGTATCTGCATCAAGAAGATATGCATTTGTTGTTATATTTGATGAATAATGGATTTTTCTGAGATTACACATCTTCTGCACATTGCTCATAATATATTCTACCACATCCATTGCAAGAAGCGGCTCGCCCCCAAACCATGATATATGCAGGCGGTTTGAGTGTGCAATACATTTCTGAATATATTTTAATAATGCTTTCTGGTCCTCCTTACTCATTTTACCTTTTTCAAAGGTTTCATAACAATATTTACATCTGAAATTACATTGTTCCGTAGGCATAATAGTGAGAGAATATCCATCACCCATCACAGTGTTATAATACATTGATTTCACTCTAAATTCTTCATCTATTTTTTCATCTATCAGATAGCCTTTCTCGTATAAATAACTGATAAACTTATCCTCTCTATTTAACAAAATATTTTTCCTATTTATAACTTCATTAAATCTGTCGATATTTTTGTTATTTATCTTACAAAAGCTGTCTGTTCCCTTGAAAAAATTACACATAAGATAATCGCCCTGTTCATCTTTATAAAAATAATTGTATTTTGATGGTTTTAATAATATATCCATATTTTCTCCTTTTTGCTTATTTTATTGATATCTTGCAAAATATCCCATAATCAACAATGCTGAAGCCAGTATTTGAGCACTAAAGGATAACATTACACAGATATCAGCTCCAATCAATTTGAAAATAATTGTCAAAAAAATGATAATACTGCTGTAAATTTTTGCTCTCTGCTCGCATCTTTTTATCTGTTCCTGTCCCAGAGAATGATTCGGATTATCACACGGCGCTAATGTCCAAATACATAATTCAGAGAGAAATAATCCTATGATTAATACTGTCCATCCTATACAAATATTATGGGATAACATAAGTATGAACTGTATCATTGCACATGACACAATATAACAGGAGTACCATGTTTTCATATGAATACCTCCGCAATATGTGCGCAACGGAAAGAAAAATACAAGAAAAATACAACATTCTATTAGTTTTTCGTTGATAATAGCTAACAAAAAAAGTGTGAGTAAATTTACACAATATAACAAAATGCCTTCTATTGCATACCGATAAAAATCTCTGTCTTTTGACTCTACTACCTTTTTGGCTACTAATAGGTCCGCTAATCTTTCAGCAACCTTATACATAATAATTATATGCCTTTCTTATTATCCTCTTTTCTTTGTGGTGACTGATTTTCATTTAACATTTCTCCACGCTTACATGCCTTTGGCTGATATAAAACAAGTGGACAAACATGGTCGTTCATCTTATCTCCTATTGCCCCGATTCCATCCTTTAATAATATTTCTATCAATTTTTTCATTAATAACGCCTCCAAAAACTTTTA
>ERZ778516.375-NODE-375-length-37573-cov-6.098406_pt1 | contig 37573 bp, 41 predicted proteins | sample MGYA00510342_ERZ778516 | MGnify/ENA primary metagenome ERZ778516 (study PRJEB29527, sample SAMN07138961) | mouse gut metagenome | material: feces | host: mouse | place: China:Nanjing | collected 2016-01-25 ...
TTGTAACAAAAAAATGCCGTATTTATGCGGATCGTGGCGTTTCGCAAACGCCTAAATACAATATGAAAGAAGGGAGAAAACCGTAGATGATTAATTCACATGCATTTGATTATATCAATATTCTGGAAAAGGCAGCAGATGCCTCGTGGATGAGATATAATGTGATTTCAAATAATATTTCAAACAGTACTACGCCGGGATACAAACGAAAAGACGTAAATTTTGAGGACTATCTTGTTCAGGAGCTGACCAGTGGAGGTACGCAGTCGCTCAGACAGAAAATTGCAGGTGTGGATTTGGATAATATCACACCGACTACATATGTGGATTATTCTCAGTTATCTTACAGATTGGACGGAAATAATGTGGATATTGATACTGAGAATGTAGAAGCGGCATCTGCACAGATAAAGTATAATACACTGCTTGACAGCATTACGCATGAGTTTAATATGTATAAGGCGGCGCTGGCAAAATAGTAAAGGAGAATAGAAATGGGATTATTTACGGCGTTTGATATTTGCTCTTCAGGAATGACGGCACAGAGGCTTCGCTATGATACAATTGCAGAGAATCTTGCAAATGTTAATACTACACGTACAACAGAAGGGGGACCATATAGAAGGAAAACGGTAGTTTTTACGGAAAAACATTCCAATGCTTTTAATAATCTTTTGCTTTCCAATATGGGGGTAAAGGGTAGCGGAATCAGTGGAACGGGTGTAAAGGTTTCACAAATTGTAGACGATACTGAAACACAGATGAATATGGTATATGACCCTGCGCATCCGGATGCGGATGAAAATGGTTATGTTACATATCCAAATGTAAATCCGATTACAGAAATGACAAATCTGATTGATGCTTCGAGGTCTTATGAAGCAAATATTACAGCTTTTAATGCGTTGAAGGCAATGGCGATGAAAGGACTTGAGGTTGGTAAATAATGCCGTGAAATTGGCAGATAGGAGATAAAAAATGGCAGATTATACAGCAGGACTTAGTGGAGTAAGTCTTGATTTTTATAAAGATGCACTTGAATCAGTTACAAGAGGTTCCTCTATAGATTCGGGCAGCGGCAATAGTAGTTCATTTTCGACAATTTTAAATTCAGCAATGAAACTGGTAAACGATACCGACAGCCTCTCAAGGGAAGCAGAACAGGCAGTGACGGATTTTGCGCTGGGAAATGCAGATAATACGCATGCACTTACTACGGCACAGCAGAAGGCATATCTTTCGTTACAATATACAGTAGCTATTAAGAATGCTTTTCTGGATGCTTATAAAGAAATTATGCAAATGCAGATTTAACTGTCAGGTTGTTGATTACCATTAATAATGAAGAATAAAAGAGTGAAAAGATTATGAATGAGAAACTAAAGGACGCACAAACGAAAGTCCGAGACTTTTGGAACAAGTATGATAAAAAACAGAAAAGACTGATGGTCAGTATTGTCGCAGTAGTAATTATTGCAGTGGTGATACTGGCAGTTGCATTGTCGGCGCCTAATTACGAAGTATTAATTGAATGTGAGGATACGGTATCGGCAGCGGGTGTGGCAGATATTTTGAAATCAAACACTATTGACTATACAACGGAAAACAATGGACTGATTATTAAGGTTCCAAAAAATGATGTTGTAACAGCTACATATTTGATTGCTCAGGAAGGATATTCTGCCAAGGGGTATGGAATTAAAGATTATATAAACGATGGAGGATTCAGTACGACTTCTGAGGATAAAGAAAGATTATATCAGAAATATCTTGAAGATAAGATGGTGTCGGTACTTACCACCTTTGATTATGTAAAAAATGCCCAAGTAATGTTTTCCATACCAGATACGAGTTACAGCGTGCTGGACACAAAATCAGGTCAGGAAACTTTTGTCAGCGTATATCTTTCCCTGAAGGGCGCCATGCCTGACGGGGCAGCGGAAGCTATGGCAAGATTCTGTGCTACCGCAGTGGGGAACGATACGACTTCCAGAATTGAAATTCTGGATTCGGCGGGAAATCCTTTGTTTTCAGGAGATAGTACCGGCGAACTGTCAAGTGCTTCCGTGAATGCAACAGAAAAGCAGAAAATTCGTCAACTTTATTATGATGAAGTGGTAAAAAATGTTACAAATCTGCTTATGACTACAAATTTGTACAGTACTGTTACTGTATCACCAAGTCTTGATATTTCATTTGATAAAGTGGATACTGTGGAAGAAAATAATTCCAATGAAAATGAAGTGAAACTGAATGATTATACATACAATCAGGAAGGCGGAAGCACTGCGGGAGGTATCCCGGGAACAGACTCTAATGATGATGATACTACTTATGATATACAAACAGGAGATTCCAGCAATACTAGCATTACCATAACAAAAAATGAATATGCTCCAAGCAAGACAATTACACATACAGAAGGTGAACAGGGAGCACTGAATAAAGAGACTTCACAGCTTGCCGTATCTGTAAAGAGATATCAGGTTTATGATGAAGGTCTTTTAGAGGAAGCCGGAGAACTGGACGATATGAGTTGGGAAGAGTATCAGGCAGCGAATAATAATGTAACTGCCATAGATGCTGATTTTCAGCCGCTTATCGAAGCAATTTCCTATGGTACCGGAATACCGGTAGAAAATATCCGAATGATTGGCTATAATGTGCCGATGTTCAACGATAAGGTGACAGACACCAGCTTTACCACAACAATTCTTCCAATTGTTCTTGCAGTATTAATTCTTCTGCTTCTGGCATTTGTCGTATGGAGAAGTCTGAGACCTGTGGAAGTGGCAGAAACAGAGCCGGAGCTTTCAGTGGATGATATGCTCAGCGCTACCAGAGATAGAGAAACAGTAGACGAGATTGAATATGATGAAAAGTCAGAGGTAAGAAAGGCAATCGAGAAGTTTGTAGACGAGAATCCAGAATCTGTTGCGCTTTTGTTGCGGAACTGGTTAAACAGGGATTGGGAATAACGATTAAGATATAAAAGGAGGTTGTGCAAATGGCAAGAGGACAGGAACAGGTAGAAGAGCTTTCGGGGACAGCCAAAGCCGCTACACTGCTGATATCTTTGGGACCAGAAAAATCAGCAAAAATATTTAAACATTTGAAAGAAGAAGAGATAGAACAGCTTACGCTGGAGATTGCAAATACAAGAAGCATTTCTCCTCAGATGAAGGAGGATGTTCTGAATGAGTTTTATCAGGTATGTCTGGCGCAGCAATATATTGCAGAAGGCGGTATCGGATATGCAAAGGAGCTGTTGGAGAAAGCACTTGGTTCCGAAGAAGCAGAGCAGGTAATCAAACGGCTTACCTCATCTCTTCAGGTACGTCCTTTTGAATTTGTCAGAAAGACAGACCCAAGTCAGCTTCTGAACTTTATTCAGGATGAACATCCACAGACTATTGCGCTGATTTTATCTTATCTGCCGTCTGCACAGGCTTCAATGGTGGTGTCGGCGCTTCCGACCGAAAAGCAGGCCGATGTGGCGAAGCGTATTGCCAAAATGGACAGAACCTCACCGGATGTTATTAAGGAAGTGGAGAATATACTTGAAAGAAAGCTTTCTTCTCTTGTTACACAGGATTACACGATTGTCGGCGGTGTAGATGCGATTGTCGATATTTTGAATACCGTAGACCGTGGAACAGAAAAACATATTATGGAAACTCTTGAAATCGACGAGCCAGAGCTTGCAGATGAAATCAGAAGAAAGATGTTTGTATTCGAAGATATTCTTTCTCTTGATGATAAGACAATTCAGAGAGTTCTTCGAGATGTGGATAATAATGAACTCAGTATCGCTTTGAAGGGTACAAATGAAGAAGTTCAGAATGCTATATTCAGCAATCTTTCCAAGCGTCTTGCAGAAATGATAAAGGAAGATATGGAATATATGGGACCAGTCAGAATGAAGGATGTAGAAGAAGCACAACAGAAGATTGTAGGCGTAATCAGAAAGCTTGAAGATACAGGTGAAATTATTATTTCGCGCGGTGGAGGTGATGAGTTAGTTGTCTAATGTATTTAAATCCATGAGTTATGTCGCTGACAATACAGATAAAAGAGTAATAGATTATAATGAATTGATTTCGCATAAGCTTGAGATAATAAGGCAGGGCCTGTCCTCTGTTTCTGAAGACGGGTTTACGCCGGGACTGAACGCTGAAAATGTAGAGGTGCTGCTGGGAGAAGAAGAGATAGCAGCTTCCGCCGAGGAACAGGCAAATGAAATGATTGAAATGGCAAAGCTTCAGGCAGATAAAATTCTGTCCATGGCAAAGGGGGATGCGGACCATATTCTTCGAAAAGCAGCCGATGAACGTATGGAAATTATAAAAACTGCTCATCAGGAAGGCTTTAACAAGGGATATCAGGATGCACTGCAACAGTGTCAAATGGAATATGAGGCAAAACAGGCAGAGCTGGAAAAAAGAAAAGCGGAACTGGAAGAAGACTTCTGCCGGCAGAAGGACGAGCTGGAACCGCGTCTTGTAGATACCATTCTGGATGTTTTTCAGAATATTACACATCTGCTTCTGGAGGATAAGCGGGATTTAATACTGGAAGTAGTAAACAGCACCTTTGAGGATATTGATGTAAGCAGAAATTATCTTGTTCGGGTATGTCATGAAGATGCGTTGTTCCTGAAGGAGAATAAAGATAAAATCATATGTCTGTCCAGTGACTCCAATGTGGAGATTGTGGAGGACCCGACGATGAAAAAGGGCCAGTGTCTTATAGATGCGGATTTCGGCATTGTGGATTGCAGTCTGGATATGCAGATGGAAGAGCTGGTTAAGGATATAAAGATTATATCCTGTATGGGAAGACACACAGATTAAGTATGGTGAGTAGAATGTTAAATGTTGACTTAAACGAATATCTTACATTAAAACAAAAGAAATATTATAGAAAACTGGGTAAGGTTTCCAAAGTGGTCGGACTGACAGTGGAATCCATAGGACCAGATGCAAAGCTGAATGATGTATGTCGAATCAGTGCCAGTGAAGATGGAACACCTCCAATTTTGGCAGAGGTGGTCGGCTTTCGAGATAACAGGCTTTTGTTGATGCCGTTTGAAAAGGTTGACGGAGTAGGTCCGGGTTCTATTGTGGAAAACACAGGAGATTTACTTCGGGTAAAGGTCGGTGCCGAGATACTGGGAAAAATTGTAGACGGCCTGGGAAGACCGATAGATGGCAGTGAGCTTCAAAATACGCAGGCTTATTCTGTGGAAGCACCGCCTCCCGACCCTATGTCCCGTGAGATTATCAATGATGTTCTTCCTCTGGGAGTAAAAGCGGTTGATGGATTGATTACGGTTGGAAAGGGACAGCGTATTGGTATTTTTGCAGGAAGCGGTGTAGGAAAAAGTACACTGCTTGGTATGTTTGCCCGCAATACAAAAGCAGATATCAATGTGATAGCATTAATTGGAGAACGCGGAAGAGAAGTGCGCGAATTTATTGAGCGGGACCTTGGTGAAGAAGGTATGAAAAGAAGTGTGGTAGTAGTGGCAACTTCGGATAAACCGGCGCTGATTAGAAATAAGGCGGCAAAGACGGCTACTGCGATTGCAGAATATTTCAGGGACCAGGGAAAAGATGTACTGCTTATGATGGACTCTTTGACAAGATTTTCCATGGCGCAGCGGGAAATTGGGCTTGCATCGGGAGAACCACCTGTAACACGAGGTTATCCACCAAGCGTATATAGCGAAATGCCCAAGCTTCTTGAAAGAGCAGGGACTTCTCCGGCTGGTTCTATTACAGGTCTGTATACAGTTCTTGTAGATGGCGATGACTTTAATGAGCCCATTACGGACACTGCCCGAAGTATTTTGGATGGGCATATTATGCTGTCAAGGAAACTGGGACATAAAAATCATTATCCGGCCATAGATATATTACAGAGCATTTCGAGAGTAATGTCTCAGATTGCAACAAGAGAGCATAAACAGCTTGCCGGAAAATTGAAAAATGTTATGGCTACCTATAATGAGGCAGAAGATTTGATAAATATCGGCGCATATAAAAATGGCTCTAACAAAAATATTGATTTTGCCATATCAAAAATAGATGAAGTAAATAACTTTCTGATACAGGGAGTAGAAGAAAAATTTGATTTTGAAGAGGAACTGCAGCTTTTGGAAGCTATTTTTCAATAAATAGATAAGATATGACAATAGATAACATATTATAATAGGTAACATATTTATAATAGGTAACATATTTATAACAGGTGAGATAGCTAATAGGTGAGAGATGACTAAATTCGTATATAGAATGCAGAATGTTCTGGATTTAAAATTAAAGCTGGAAGAACAGGCCAAAATAGCTTTTTCTCTTGCAAATAACAAACTGAGAGAGGAAGAAGCCCGACTGCAGCGTATTTATGATGGAATACATATATATGAAAATAAATTGAAAAAGTTTAGAAACGGGAGACTGAATCTCCTTGAAATGAAACGATGCAGCGAAGCTATCAAAATAAAAAAGGAACAGGCAGAGGCCCAGAAAAAGGAAATTAAAATTGCAGAAAGAAATGTTGAAATTGCCAGAAAGAAGTTAAATGATGTGATGGTTGAGAGAAAGACACAGGAAATTCTGCGGGAAAAAGCTTTTGATGAATACAAAAAGGAATTTGACAAAGAAGAAAACAAAGTAACAGATGAGCTTGTCAGCTATCGGTATAACGGCAATGGAAAGGAAACAGACAATGCCTAGAAATAAGAGAAATAATAATGCGGGTGACGCTGCATTAGAAGAAAAAAAGGGAAATAAACTGGTATCCATATTGATTGGAATATTGATTATAGTTGTATGGCTTGTGATTTTTGCCGCATTGATAAAATTTGATGTGGGTGGTTTCGGAAGTTCTGTTATGAGACCGATTTTTAAGGATGTACCGGTTATCAATAAAATTCTGCCGGAAGCAGGAGACGATGAAATAAGTTCAGATGACTATCCATATAAGAATTTGGCAGAAGCGATTGATTATATCAAGGACTTGGAAAGACAGCTTGATAATTTAAAAAATTCACAGACAGACTCCGGCACACAGATTGCGGATTTGGAAGCAGAAATTGCAAGGCTGAAAACCTTTGAGGAGGCCATGGCTGAATTTGAGAACCAGAAGAAGGAGTACTATGATGAAGTGGTACTGGGTGATTCTGCGCTGCCTTATGACAATTACAAGCGTTTCTATGAGGAAATAGAGCCGGATTATGCTGCGGAGCTGTATAAGCAGGTAGCAGAAAAGTATTTGTATGATGAACAGTATAAAGAGCTGGCAGATGCCTATACTGCAATGAAGCCGGCAAAAGCGGCTGCGGCAATGTATGAAATGACAGGTAATATGGAAGTTATTGTGGCCATTTTGAAAATGATGGAAAGCGAAGACAGAGCCGCAATATTAAACGCGTTAAGTGATATTGATGCCGTATACTGTGCAAAAATTACAGTTTTGCTTGCACCATAGCAGATAACTGTCATAGTAAATATTATGATGAATATCATAATAAATAAAATAATGATTAAATCAGGGCAACACCATCATTGTCAAATTCTGATAAGGGTGATGCAATAGAGACAGAAAATTTTCAAAGAATTTTTTGTCAGAAAATTTATAAAAAGGAGGTGCAATATGGTAACAAACAGTATAAAGGCTACTGGCTATATGTATCTGTCATCAAATGCAACGACGAAGACACAGAATAAAAGTCAGGATGATTTTGCCAATGTGATGGAAAAAGCAGGAGAAAATCATCAGAATAATTCTGTAAAAAGTACACAAAAGTCTTCTGATACAAATTCAAAGACAGATACAAGCCAGAAGGTTTCCAAGGAAGAATCTGAAAAGGATGTTTCTGTACAGGAAAACAAAACACAGGGTTCAGAAGCTTCTGAAACAAAGCCGGCAGAGAATGAGAAGCCATCTGCTGATACTGTAAAAACAGAAACTGAAACCAAAGCAGAAGCAGACAACAATATAAAATCAGAAGATTTTACAAAAGCTGCTGAAAATCTTGTTCAGTTTCAGGTTCCAGTTCAAGTTGACAATGAAGGTGAGACAGTTTTGGACAACATAGCTGATGAAACTGTCAATACCGTGGAAGATGGAGCATGGCAGGTGGTAAAACAGGTTTTGAACCGGCTGTCAGAAAGTTTTCAGGTGAGTACAGAAGACCTTCAGACTTCTATGAAAAACTTGAATATGGATATTAATGATTTGCAGGAGCCACAAAATCTTTTAAAACTTATTGTGGATGTAAAAGATTTGAAAGGACCAGAGGAGCTGCTTACAGTTACTGGACTTTCAGAAACTTTTAAAGAACTGAATACTGAGCTGAAAGATATTTTAAAGGACCAGACAGAACCGGTTAATCAGGAATATGATTCTTCTGTCCGTCAAGATGAAGTTTCTGTAAATACAAAAGTATCTCAGGTAATGACAGAAAACAATGACGGAGAAACCGGCAGTAAAGAACAGAAGGCTTCAGATTCTTCAGAACGGGTTTTTTCTTCAAATCTGGTTCAGAATCATAGTACAGAAAATCCCATTCTTGTACAGCAGATGAATTTCAATGACAGAGTACAGGAGCTTTTGGCAGAAAGAATGGATGTGCAGACATCTGAAAGCATTGTCAAGCAGGTGTTAGAACAGGTGAAGTTCAATATTAAGACAGATGTCACCAGTGTTCAAATGCAGTTATATCCAGAACATTTAGGCAAGGTGGCCATTCAGGTGGTTTCAAAGAACGGCGTTCTTACTGCGCAGATTGCCACGGAAAACGAGAGTGCAAAAGCAGCTCTGGAATCACAGTTGAATATTTTGAAGGAAAGCTTTGATAATCAGGGACTGAAGGTTCAGTCTGTTGAGGTTATGGTATCCAGCAGAGGATTTGACCAGAATACAGATACTAACAGCGGTTCTTCAGACAATCAGAAGCAGGGAAGAAGAATTCGAAAAAGTCTTTTGGAAGAGCTGGATGGAAGAGAGGAAGAACCTGAGGAAGAGGATTTGAAATCAGCACTTGGTAATACAGTAAGTTATACTGCATAACCGGACAGGAGGCAATATGAGTGATATGGTAACAAATGATGTGGTGGATGGCATCCTTCAGACAGGAAAGACCGAAACCTATCAAAATAAAAACACGAATAAAAACGAGCTTGGAAAGGATGCCTTTTTACAGCTTCTTGTAACACAATTGCAATATCAGGACCCGCTTGACCCTGTGGATAATACGCAGATGGTCAGCCAGTTGGCACAGTTTTCCGCGTTGGAACAGATGTCGAATCTTGCAACAATTGCAACTACCATTAGTAATACACAGGCGTTTTCACTGGCAGGCAAGAATGTAATTATTGAAGTCGGAAAATCACTGGGCAGCGAGAATACAACGACAATTGGTGGACGTGTAGATTTTGTTCAGATTGTAGACGGCAAAGCGAAGCTCTCTATTAATGGAAAGTTATATGATTATGCAGATTTGGATTCAGTAGTGGATAATGGTTATCTGTCTGACATTTTGGATAGCATAAAACCAGATAAACCATCAGACAGCGATACAGATAAACCATCGGAGGATGATACAGATAAGACAGATAAGCCATCAGACAGTGATAATAAGGACGAAGAAAAACCGGATAAGACAAAATAGACGGAATGAAGCCAGATAAAACAAAGCAATAAATGCAGTAGATGGCAAAAATAAAACTTGGTAAAGGCGGAGAAAAGTATGAATGTAAATAATAATTATACTTCTATCCGGCAGATACAGGAAACCTATTTAAAAAACAATGGGACTGCTTCCAGAGCCAGAAAGGGAGAATCCCGGACATTTGAGGATATCCTGAGTCAGAAAACCGGATTGGACAGTGAAATACAATCCCTTAAATTTTCAAAGCATGCAGACGAAAGACTGGCAGACAGAAATATCTTTTTGACAGAAGACCAGCTCGGAAGGCTTGCAGAAGGCGCAAGGAAGGCAGACGAAAAGGGAATTCGTGAATCGCTGGTTATTATGGATAACTTGTCTTTTATTATAAATATAAAAAATAAAACAGTGATTACAGCGATGGACCATGCAGAAAATGAAGAACATATTTATACAAATATTGACGGCGCCGTAATTATATAGCCGGACCAGTTTGGAGGCAAAAGCCCTCTGAATGACGGAGGAGGGCCACCGGCGCCTGCATTGATTGTTAATAAAAACAGGAGGTCATTTTATTATGATGAGATCATTATACTCTGGTGTTTCAGGTCTTAATATACACCAGACAAGGATGGATGTAATTGGAAACAATATTTCAAATGTAAATACTGTTGGCTATAAGGCACAGAAAGTATCTTTCAGCGACCTTTTTTATCAAACGACTCAGATTGCCAGCGGAGCAAGTGCTGACGGAACCAAAGGTGGTTCGAATGCAAAGCAGGTAGGACTTGGAGCAAGCGTAAGTCAGATATCAATTAATATCACAGACAGAGGTGGTTCTCGGTCAACAGGAAATGCTCTGGATATGATGATAAATGGTGACAGCTTTTTTGTAATACAAAAAGACGGAGCCAATTATTATACCAAGGCAGGAAATTTTACAACAGATGGAAACGGTAATCTTGTAACAGGAAGCGGAAATTATGTAATGGGCTATACCGCGGCAAGAAATGAAGAAGGAGATTATTATCTTCAGCAGGATGAATTAAGACCGATTTCCATATATGGAACTTATGACACCACAGACCCTGCACAGACAACAGAAGTAAATATGACCGGTAATATTAATCCTCAAGATGAGGATTTTGCAGCGGGCAAAGCAGGTTATAAAAGCTGTAATCTTTTCCTTTTTGATAGTCTTGGAAATAAATATGGGGTACAGATTAATGCAACACCAGTTGCAGGCAATCCAAATCAGTACACTTTAACTCCAGCAAAGGTAATGATTGGTACAGAACCTACGGAAGATGTAATTGCACAGTTTAATGGTGCTGACAGTGTTACAATAGAATTTGACCCAACCACAGGACATATTGTCAGTGACCCGGCTACTTTTGAACTGACATTTACAGATGCAGGAGGAGCAGCACTGGACTCCTTCCAGCTTCCTATTAATGTAGACTTTTCTACTATGACCAGCTTTGGCTCCAAAACAAGTATGGCTGCGAATACGGGTGCATTGGGTACTCATGAGGGAGAAGGAAAGGCTGTTGGTAAAATGATTTCGCTTGGCGTTTCTGACAACGGAAGCATTGTGGCATCTTATTCAAACGGCGATACCGTTGTAATCGGACAGATCGTTACAGCTAAATTTTCCAACGCAGCAGGTCTTGAAAAGCTTGGAGATAATCTTTTTGGAGAGACACTCAACTCAGGTGACTTAACACTTCAGACCATCGATGCAGCAGGAGAATCCATATCTGGAGGCGTTGTAGAAATGTCGAATGTGGACCTTGCGGGCGAATTTGTCGATATGATTGTTACTCAGAGAGGATTTCAGGCAAACTCAAGAGTTATTACAGTTTCAGATTCCATGATAGAAGAATTATTAAGCTTGAAGCGATAAGCATATCATTTATTGAGCAAAAAGGATTTATGCATATAAAAGGCTGTTTTTCTATATGTGTAGGTTCTTTTTGTTTGATAATGTAAAAAAAACAAAAAAATTTGATTTTTATGTTGGTAAAAACGTTAAAGTGTGGTAGAATAGTTTTATGACAAGAGAACTATGTGATTTCATAGTCTCTAAAGGTAAAGAAGAAGGTGAAAGAAAATGGATTTAGCGTCACTTATAGGTGTTATAGCGGGAGCTGTACTTTGTATATTCGGTATAGTAGTAGATACAATGGATTTTTCCATTATCGGAGGATTTGTAAATGCTCCATCTGTATTGATTACACTTGGAGGTTCTCTTGCCAGTGTGCTTGCTTCAAATACACTGAATGAATTTATCAATGGTTTGAAATGTATTACATTGGCTTTCAAGACTTCTAATGCAAATCTTGAAAATGCTATTAAACAGATTATTGATTTATCTAATGTAGCAAGAAAGGAAGGTCTCCTTGCTCTGGAAGAAGCAGCACAGGAAATAGAAGACCCTTTTATGAAAAAAGGAATTCTTCTGATTGTAGATGGTACCGACCCTGAATTGGTAAAGGGAATTATGGAAACAGAGCTGGATTGTATGGATTCCAGACATGAGAAGGTAATCAAGGTATGGGGGCAGTGGGCATCGATGGGACCTGCATGGGGTATGATTGGTACCCTGATTGGACTTGTAAACATGTTGAATGATATGAGTGACCCTTCTGTAATCGGTCCTGCTATGGCGGTTGCATTGCTTACAACTTTATATGGTTCGTTGATTGCAAACTGGATTGCAACTCCGGTAGGAGATAAACTGAAAGTAAATAATGAACAAGAGATTATGCTGAAATCAATTATGATAGAAGGACTTTTGTCCATACAGGCAGGAGAAAATCCAAGAGTTATTGAAGAAAAATTAAAATCATTCCTGGCTCCTAGTGTGAGAGAGGGCATGAATGAGGAAAATGAAGGCGGTGAATAGTTTTGGCCAGAAAGAAGAAAGAAGAAGGTGGCGGTCTGGCACCATGGATGGCGACCTTCAGTGATTTGATGAATTTGCTGCTTTGCTTTTTCGTTATGCTGTTTGCCATGTCGTCAATTGATGAAGCGAAGTTTGAGGAAGTGGTAAGGTCCATACAGAGTACATTCAGTATTTTTGATGGAGGAGGTTCTTCTTTTACAGATGGTGCGTTGATATCCAGCGGTGTCAGCCAGCTGATAGAATTGAATGATTTTTATCAGGCAATGGGGGCTGAACAGGATGCCATGAATCAGGAAAACGCAGAAAATATAGAGGAGTTTGAGGAACAAAAGGAGCAGCAGATGATTGAAGCTTCCGAGGAAATGGCGGAAGAGATAGAATCACAGATGAAGGCAAATGGCATAGACAGCGGAGAAGTAGAAATACAGATAGAAGCACAATATGTAATGCTTACATTGAACGGTTCACTGCTGTTTGATTCGGGAAGTGCAGCAATAAAGTCAACTTCTTACGATTTTATCAGTAAAATAGGGGATATACTTTTAAATTATAATGGCAGTGATATACAGATTATCGGACATACCGATTCTGTACCACAGTCATCAAGCAATCCAAAATATTCAGATAATATGGAACTTTCACAGGGAAGGGCATATTCAGTATATACATATTTAAAGGACAATAAAGGAATGGATGTTGCTACCATGGGATGTATGGGACGTGGTGAGGCATCTCCGATTGCATCGAATGATACGGCGGAAGGAAGAGCACAAAACAGACGAGTAGAGATTAAAATCTTTAATGAATTTAATTCGTCAGGTGTTCTTCGATAAACTGTATAGGAGAATAAAAGTCCCAATATATAACATGGAGGTATAAGCTAAATTATGAAAAAAGGATTATTTAATATAATTTTATTGGTTTTAATAGTGACAAATCTTGTTTTAACAGCTATAATAGGATTTGCAGTAGTTCCTGCCATGAAAAGCTCCAATGCAATGGTAGGAAAAGTGGCAGAAGCCATAGATTTGGAAAAGGAAGGTCAGAAACAGCATACAGAGGATGGTAAGATTAGTATAGACAATACGGATGTATTTACATTTACAGATAAATTTACGGTAGAGTTGAATCCAGGCAGCGACGGAAAAAATCATGTGGCGGTCTTTAAACTGACACTGACGCTGGATACATCGAATGAGGACTATAAAAAATATAAGGAAATGCTTCCCGATTATGAGGAGCTTATGAGAACCAAGATTTCCAGTATTGTAAGTAAATATACAGAAACAGAAGCAGTCAACAACAAAGAGCCAATTCTTGAAGAAATCAAAGAAGTTCTTCGGGAAATGTATAACAATTCTACATTTATTTACAGTGTTGGATTTGGTGATTTCATGACTCAATAAGATGAGATGGAGGTGAAATTCTGTGAGCGAGATATTATCGCAGGACGAGATTGACAAATTACTCAATGCGTACAGCACAGGAGAGCTGGATACAGAGGCGTTGAAAGATGAAGATACGGTAGATGTGAAGGTTTACGACTTCAGCAGACCATCGAAGTTTTCAAAGGAACACCTCAGAACATTGGAAAGTATATTTGAACACTATGGAAGACTGCTCTACACGAATCTTCCTGCATATTTAAGAAAAAGCGTACAGGTGGATGTGATGAATGCGGAGGCTGTCACTTATTCGGAGTTTTCCAATTCATTATCAAATCCGGTTCTTCTGGGCTTAGTTAATTTTTCACCATTGCCGGGAAACATTTTGGTAGAACTTGCAACAAACCTTGGTTATTGTATTATTGACAGGCTGCTTGGCGGCGAGGGTGTTGCATTGGAGAAAAAAAGAGAATTTTCCGAGATTGAACTGACGATTGTTGAAAGAGTTTTAAATGTATGTGTGGACCTTTTAAGGGACCCATGGAAAAATGTGGCAAATGTACAGCCAAGGCTGGAGAGAATAGAAACAAATTCGCAGTTTGCCCAGATTATTTCACCACAGGAAATGACGGCGATTGTCACCATTAACCTGAAAATCGGTGATGTAGAAGGATTGATGAATATTTGTCTTCCATATGCAACATTGGAAGATGTAATAGATAAGCTGAATATCAAATTCTGGTATTCAACTATGCAAAGCAGAGATGACGGCACAAATTATGATGGTATTATTGAAACGCTGATTTCAAAAGCAGAGATACCAATTAAAGCGATACTTGGCGAAAGTTCAATGTCTGTTGCTGAATTTGTGAATCTGCAGCCGGGGGATTTAATAAAATTAGATTCAGATATAGAGCAGGAGCTGACAGTGTATGTCGGAAACATTAAAAAGTTTATGGCGTTACCGGGTTCCTCAAATGACAATTATGCAATAAGAATAACATCTGTTATCAGGGAGGAATAGGAAATGGACGGAATGCTTTCACAAGAAGAAATAAATGCATTACTGAATGGAATAGATTCCGATGACAGTTCTTCTGAAGCAGTTTCATCAGAAGATGAGCAGGTTTCGGTAGAACTGGAAGAGGTACTTACCTCAATGGAAATAGATATTATGGGAGAGCTCTCTAATATCAGCATGGGGACCGCGGCTACAACGTTATCTTCACTTGTTAATCAAAAGGTAGATATTACAACGCCAAAAGTTGGGGTTTCTACATGGCAGGATTTAGTGGACCAGTATGACCGGCCATGCGTATTTATCCAGATATCTTATAAAGAGGGTATCAATGGTAATAATGTTTTTATATTAAAGGATACTGATGTAAAAATCATTGCCGATTTGATGATGGGCGGTGATGGAACAAATATGGAGGGCGAGATTGGAGAGCTTCATTTAAGTGCAATCTGTGAAGCAATGAACCAGATGATGGGTTCCTCATCTACCTCTTTATCTTCTATGTTGGGCATGAAAATAGATATCACTCCTCCAACGGCAAATCTGATTGATTTGAATGATGATTTTGCATTGGAAGATTACAGTGATTTTCTAAAGGGAAACTTTATCAAAATTTCCTTTAAAATGACTGTTGGCGATTTGGTAAACAGTGAAATTATGCAGTTGTACCCTGTCGAGTTATGTAAAACTCTTTGTAATAGATTTTGCATGGGAGAAGATTCCTCTCAATCTGAAACATCAACAACCTCTGAGCCAGAGCAGTCAGCAGCAGCAACGGTTCAGGATATGCCGGCACCAAATATGTCTGCCATGGAACAGCAGCCAATGGCAGGTAATATGAATTATGGAATGCCAATGCAGAATGCATCGCAGGCTATGATGCAAGGAATGCCGCAGGGTATGCCAATGCAACAAGGAATGCCACAAAGTATGATGATGCAGGGTATGCCAATGCAACAGGGAATGCCACAGGGTATGATGATGACAGGAATGCCAATGCAGAATATTAATGTTCAGCAGGCGCAGTTCCAGACATTTTCACCAGATATCGTAGCAGTAAACCAGAAAGAGAATATTAATCTGATTATGGATGTACCTCTTCAAGTCACTGTAGAGCTTGGCAGAACCAGCAAATCTATTCAGGATATTCTGGAATTTTCACCCGGCACGATTATCGAACTGAATAAGATTGCAGGCGAGCCTGTGGATGTACTTGTAAATAACAAGTATGTTGCGAAGGGTGAGGTAGTTGTAATCGAGGAAAGCTTTGGTGTAAGAGTTACCGAAATTATAAGATAAAAATGGTATAATATTAATATATTGAATAGGAGAGAAATAATATGGCAAAGAATATTTTAATTTGTGATGATGCTGCATTTATGCGAATGATGATAAAGGACATTTTAACAAAAAATGGTTATAATATTGCGGGTGAAGCAGAAAACGGAAAAATGGCTGTTGAAAAGTATGCCGAGACAAAGCCGGATTTGGTAATGATGGATATTACCATGCCTGAGATGGATGGTATACAGGCTTTGAAAAAGATTAAGGAGCAGGACCCGGGTGCTATGGTAATTATGTGTTCTGCTATGGGACAGCAGGCAATGGTTATTGAATCCATTCAATCTGGTGCAAAGGATTTTATTGTAAAACCATTTCAGGCAGACAGAGTTCTTGAGGCAGTCAAGAAGGCAGTAGGCTAATAATGAATGGTATATTAGCAGCGGGCTTTGAAAGTTTTTTCAGACTGATAGTAACCTTATTTATGTTTATCTTTGTTGTAATCGTCTGTTATATCGCGACGGTATGGATTGGAAATTTCCAGAAAAACAAGATAGGCAAGGGAAATATTGAAGTTATTGAAATACACCGGATTACTAATAATAAGTACATTGAGATTGTGCGTATTGGTAAAAATTATTATGTATTGTCAGTTTCAAAGGACAGAATAGATAAAATCGATATTCTGGAAGAAGACGATATTAATTTGCCGGAAAATACTCCTGCTAATGTAAGCGAAAGTTTTGCTCAGATTTTTGAAAAATTAAAAAATCGAAAACATCAGCAGGATAAAGAATAGGTATTGAATATGAGAAAAAAAAGAATAATTAAAATTGTTTTGTTATTGTTTATTGTTTTTTGTTTTTCTATACCGTCTTTTGAAAATGTATATGCAACAGAAGCAGCAGAAAATCAGACAGAAAATGATTTAAGTACAGATGAAGGCAGAGATTCTCTCTTTGGAATTGATATCTCTGCCAATGGTAAAGCAGGAAGTCTGAGTGGAGCATTGCAGGTAGTGATTGTCCTTACAATACTGGCATTGTGTCCTTCTATTCTGATTATGGTCACCTCATTTACCAGAGTACTTATAGTCATGCACTTTACCAGAGCAGCGATAAATACACAGTCTGCTCCACCTAATCAGGTTCTAATCGGTATTTCATTGCTTTTAACGATTTTTATTATGGCACCTGTTTTTAATCAGATTTATGAAAAGGCGTATGTACCGTTAAGCAATGAAGAGATTACCCGTGAAGAAGCAGTACAGGAAGCAGTCGCTCCCCTGAGAGAATTTATGCTGAAAAATATCAGCGATAAGGGAGATTTGGATAAAATGTGCCAAATTGCAGGAATAACAGAGGTAGAAAGTATAGATGATGTACCTATTTATGTAGTTATTCCTGCATTTATCCTAAACGAATTAAAAGTGGCGTTTTGGATAGGATTTCTGATTTATATTCCGTTTATAGTGATTGATATGGTAGTGGCGTCTACGCTTATGTCAATGGGTATGATGATGCTGCCGCCTACCACAATTTCAATGCCATTTAAAATACTTCTTTTTGTATTGGCAGACGGATGGAATCTTATTATTGTGAATTTATTAGAAACAATTAAAGTATAATAGAGGAGGTGCTTATTATGACAGTAGAGGCAGTATTGAATATCGCAAGTGATGCATTATGGACAATAATAATAACAGCGGCTCCTCTATTACTTTTATCTATGGTAGTAGGATTAATTATCAGTATTTTTCAGACAGTTACATCTATACAGGAACAGACACTTACCTTTGTTCCAAAAATCATAACAATTTTTATTGGACTGCTGATTTTTGGTTCCTTTATTTTAAACAATATAGTTAACTTTATGGAACGGCTTTGGAGCAGCTTTGGAGAGTATATCTAGTGTTGACAATTACTTATTCCCAATATGGATTAGAAACATTTATCTTAATAATGGTGAGGATTACTTCATTCATGTATGTTGCTCCTTTTTTTGGACAGACCAATACACCGCAGAGAACAAAACTTGGTTTTGCGTTGATTCTGTCTTTTCTTGTCTATATGGTTCTACCGGAACAGACGCTTGCTTATTCAAATAACTGGGATTACGCAACGATTATAGTAAAGGAAGCGATTGCGGGCGTACTTATGGGATTTTCCGTATTTATCTGCAATTCCATTGTTCTATTTGCCGGTCATGTTTTTGACATGGAGATTGGACTGACCATGGCTACTATTTATGACCCGCAGACTCGAACACAGGTATCAGTTTCCGGTCAGCTTTATCAGAATCTTTTTATGCTGATATTTATTGCCACTGGTATGCACTGGTATCTTCTGTCGGCACTGGTAGATTCTTTTACAGCGGTTCCTTTAGACGGACTTCATATAAGAGCTGGTCTGATAACCGTATTTATTGATTTTATTTCCGATTATTTTATTACCGGATTTCGAATTGCTCTGCCGGTATTTGCAAGCAGTATGCTGGTAAATATTGTGCTTGGAATTATGACAAAAGTTGCACCTCAGATGCATATGTTTTCTGTCGGTATGCAGATAAAGATTCTTGCAGGTTTGTTTATTATGTTTATGACAGTTACAGTGATTTCAAATATTACTTCAAATCTGTTTGAACAGATGAAGCAGATTATGGTAACAGTAATCAGATATATTGTCCCCTGATACAAAGAATGGGATACAAAAGAATTTGTTACAAGTAGATTATAATATAAAAGAGCGATATGGCAGGACAAAAAATGAGTCATTTCATAAGTTATAATTTGCAGTTATTTGCAAAAGATGGACCGGGTGGAGAAAAAACCGAACCGGCAACAGCGAAAAAACTGGATGATGCCCGTAAGGAAGGCAATGTGTCAAAAAGCAAGGAAATTGTAAATGCAGTCACTCTTATATTTGCCTTCTTTTTTTTAAGGTCTATGATAGGAGGCATAGGCGAAAGCCTTATGAACCTTTATCATATTATGTATGAGAGGATTCCCACCTATGCTTCAAATGCGAACGAAATTACCATAAATTCAGCGGCCTTTATTATCGGAGAAATGCTGAAACAGCTTGTTCAGATTATTCTTCCGTTTTTGGTGGTAGGGTTTGTCATCAGCTTTTTGGCAGATTTTGTTCAGATAAAATGGATGGTGACAACAAAACCGCTAAAACCTAAATTAAGCAAGCTGAATCCTGTAAAAGGTGTAAAAAGACTGTTTTCAAAGCAGTCATTGATGAATCTTTTGAAATCAATGGGAATAGTCATTATCTGTACTGCAGTATTTTTAAGTTCACTGGGTGGATTTAAGGAAATGGTTTTTAACCTCTATGCTCTGTCGTCAATTATAGATGCGATTACAGCAGTTGGAAATTTTATTTTTGATGTTGCGATTAGAATCAGTTGGATTTATCTGGTGATTGGATTTGCTGACCTTGCGTTTCAGAAGTGGAAATTTAAAGAAGACATGAAAATGACCAAGCAAGAGGTAAAAGACGAATATAAAAATCAGGAAGGTGACCCAAAGGTCAAGGCGCAGCAGAAGTCAAGAATGAGACAGGCGTCCATGCGTAGAATGATGCAGCAGCTTCCAAAAGCGGATGTCGTTATTACAAATCCGACACATTATGCGGTTGCATTAATGTATGACACAAAGGTTGCAAGTGCTCCTCTTGTAATTGCAAAGGGAGAGGATTTTCTTGCACAGAGAATCAAAGAAAAAGCAAGAGAAAATAATATTGAAATAGTTGAAAACAAGCCTTTAGCCAGAGCTCTTTATCAGAGTGTTGACGTCGGTGGTGAAGTTCCGGAAGAATTATATCAGGCAGTTGCAGAGGTACTTGCTTATGTATATAATTTAAAGAATAAACCAGTGACAAGAGATTAGAGGCAGAAGAGGAAAGGAGATAAAAATGAGAAAAGCAGACCTTGGTCTCGGATTATATGTATTATCAGCAATTATATTTCTTATCATACCTATGCCGAGCTTTTTGCTGGACTGTTTAATCGCAATAAATATATCTGTTGCACTGATTGTATTGTTTAATACAATTTACGCAAAAGATACCCTGCAAATGTCCTCTTTTCCGTCAGTACTTTTGTTGACCACCATATTTCGAATTGCATTAAATGCATCTTCGACAAGGTTAATTCTGACTACCGGTAATCCGGGAAAGGTTGTAATGACATTTGGTGAATTTGTAGGGCAGGCTGACCCAGTTGTAGGTGTTGTTATCTTTATTATTATTTTGATTGTTCAGTTTATGGTTATTAACAAAGGTTCTGAAAGAGTAGCAGAGGTAACAGCAAGATTTACTCTTGATGCTATGCCGGGTAAACAGATGGCGATTGACGCCGATTTGAATACAGGCGCAATCAGCGACGAACAGGCAAAGGAGCGAAGAGATAAGATACAGGCGGAGTCGGCCTTTTTTGGTTCTATGGATGGTGCTGTAAAATATGTAAAGGGAGACGCTACGGCTGGTCTGATTATTACCTTTGTAAATATTATTGGTGGTGTTTTATCAGGAGTGTTAAGAGGCGGTCTTGACCTTGTGGATGCTTTAAATCAATATGTAGTTATTACGATTGGTGACGGTCTTGTAAGCTCTATTCCATCCGTTCTTATTTCTCTTGCAACTGGTATTCTTGTCACAAAAGCGGCAAAAGAAGACCAGGATATGGCTGGAATGGTATTTGGTCAGTTGTTTGAAAATGCAAGAGTTCTGACTATTGTCGGCGGAGTATTGATTTTCCTGGGTGTAATGACACCACTTCCGATTTATATTTTTATTCCGCTTGGAATTGTATTTATTATGATTGGACAGAATACACAGCAAAAGCAGGCGATTCGTGAAATTCAGGACGAAACCTCTACTGCCGAAGCAGATGCAGATGAGATACGACGACCGGAAAATGTTACAGCGCTTCTTCAGGTTGACCCGATTGAGCTGGAATTCGGTTACGGCATTATACCTCTGGCAGATGTCAGTCAGGGAGGCGATTTGCTTGACAGAGTGGTTATGATTCGAAGGCAGATTGCGCTTGAAATGGGTACTGTGGTTCCGATTATTCGTTTGAGAGATAATATACAGCTAAATCCAAATCAGTATATTATAAAGATTAAAGGTGTGCAGATTAGTGAGGGAGAAATTTTATTCGACCATTATATGGCAATGAATCCGGGAATTGTAGAAGAAGAAATCTCAGGTATACCGACCTTTGAACCTTCCTTCCATCTTCCGGCGATTTGGATTACCGAAGGGCAGAGAGAGAGAGCAGAAACACTTGGCTATACTGTGGTAGACCCTCCATCCATTATAGCAACACACTTGACAGAAATTATCAGAAATCATATTGATGAACTGCTTACCAGACAGGATGTACAGAATCTTATTAACAATATTAAAGACAATAATACAACATTAGTTGATGAGTTGATACCAAAGTTATTGACAATCGGCGAAATACAAAAAGTATTGCAGAATTTACTGAGAGAAGGAATATCTATACGAGATTTGCTTACCATATTAGAAACACTGGCGGACCATGCTGCAATGACAAGGGATACAGATGTGTTAACAGAATATGTAAGGCAGAGCTTAAAGAGAGCTATTTCAGGAAAATATTTTGTACCGAATGAAATTACCTCAGTAGTTACACTTGACCCTGTGATTGAGCAGGATATTATGGGTTCTGTAAAGCAGACAGAACAGGGCTCATATATTTCATTGGACCCAGACCGTTCGCAAAAGATTATTCAGGCGACGGAAGCAGAAGCGAAAAAGCTAGAGGATATGGGAAAGAATCCGATTATAGTTACTTCACCGATTGTAAGAATGTATTACAAGCGTCTTACACAGGATTATCTGAAGGATTTAATTGTGATTTCCTATAATGAAATTGAATCGAATGTAGAATTACAGTCAGTTGGGATGGTGAGCGTATAAATGGTAATTAAAAAATTTCAGGCACCTACGGAGGCTGAGGCGATTTTAAAAGCAAAGGAAGAACTGGGAAGCGATGCGGTTGTATTAAATGAAAAGACAATTAAGCACAGAGGACTGGCGAAGCTTTTTAAGCAGGATTATGTGGAGATTACAGCAGCATTGGAAGAGAAAGTGTATGTAACGGGAGATATTCCACAGAAAGCAATTTCCGATGCGGTAAAAGCCAATATGGCAAAAAATAATTCTTCAGATATTTTATATGAAGAAGGACAGAAAACGAGCGCCATAGAAGAAAAGCTGGATAATCTCCAGTTGTTGCTTGAAAGTAAAATAAAAGATGAGATTGAAGATTTCCGCGAAGAAGAAAGGGAGGAACGGCAGAAGAGAAGTGCGGAAGAGGATGAGAGACAGCAGATTATCAAGCTGATTTATAATCAGATGATAAAAAATGAAGTAGATGAAAAGTATGCCAATCAAATTATTGCGGAAATACAGCCTGCAATAAAAAAGGATACAAATGTGGATACAATACTTGCTTCCATTTATCAAAAGATTATTTTAAAACTGGGACAGCCAAAAACTATTACATTAAATGAAGAGCATCAAAAAGTAGTATTTTTTATCGGTCCTACGGGTGTTGGAAAAACGACAACAATTGCTAAAATTGCAGCACATTTTAAACTGAACAAAAATGTAAAGGTTGCATTAATTACAGCGGATACTTATCGTATTGCGGCGGTGGAACAGTTGAAGACTTATGCGAATATTATAGATGTACCATTAAAGGTAATTTATACCATAGAGGAATTTAATCAGGCAGTGTCGGATTATTCCATGTATGACCTTATACTGGTAGATACGGCGGGCCATTCGCACAAAAATGAAGACCAGTGTGGGGAATTATATCATCTTCTTGAGGACTGTACCTTGGCTGAAGATATTGAAAAAGAGAATTATCTTGTATTGAGCGCAACAACGAAATATAAGGATTTACTGAAGATAAACGATGTATTTGGAAGAGTAGATGACTATGGAATTATTTTTACGAAGATAGATGAAACCTTATGTCTGGGAAATATACTGAACTTGAGATTATATTCAAAGGCTCCTTTATCCTATATTGCAGACGGACAGTCCGTACCGGATGATATCAGTACGATAGACCCCCAGATGATAGCAAAGAATATTATGGGACAAAGTGCGTGATATGGTGTGTAACGTGGAAAGATGAAAGGTGTTTTATTGCATGGACCAGGCAGAAAAATTAAGAAATATAGTAAAACAGAATAAAGAAAAATATATGGAGCAGGAAGAAATCATTCACAATATTGCTGTAAAAGTCGGTCGCGAACGACAGAAAAAGGCAAAGGTGATTACTGTTACAAGTGGAAAAGGCGGCGTCGGAAAATCAAGCATGTCAATTAATCTTGCCATTCAGTTGAAAAAGCTTGGAAATAATGTGATTATTTTTGATGCAGATTTCGGACTTGCAAATATTGAAGTGATGTTTGGAGCAGTTCCGCAATATAATTTATCAGATGTGATATTTAAAGGAAAAAATATTAGAGAAATTATTGTAAAGGGGCCATTGGATATTGGCTTTGTATCAGGCGGTTCGGGTATTAATGGGCTGGGAAACATGACAAGGGAGCAGGTGATGTTTCTGGTAGAAACCCTAGAACAACTGGAAGCCATGACAGATATACTGATTATTGATACAGGGGCCGGTATTTCTGACAGTGTGATTGAATTTCTGCTTTCCAGTGAGGAAATTTTACTTGTGACAACACCGGAGCCGACTTCTATTACCGATTCCTATGCTCTGTTAAAAACGTTGAATAGCAGAGCTGGTGAGGAATCGAGAGACATTACGGTAAAGCTTGTGGCAAACCGTGTTTCAGGAGCAGCAGAGGCGAAAAATCTGTATTCAAAGCTCAGTGTAGTGGTTCATAAATTTCTGAAACTGAGACTGGAATATCTGGGAATGGTTCCATGGGATACCAATATGTCAAAGTCAATTATGCAGCAAAAGCCTGTTTCCATTGCTTATCCCGATTCGGAGGGTGCAAGAGCAATTGCAAAGATTGCAGAAAATCTGCTTGGAAAAAAGCATACAAGAGAAGATGACAGCAGGGAGAAAAAAGGAATTGCAACAGCAATTATGAAAATGTTTCGAAATAAAAAGAGCTGATGTGGAAAATGACAGGAGAAGGACATATGCTACAAGGAAGTATGGTTCAAAGAATTATATCAGAGGGGAGCAAAGTAGAACTGCAAAGGTTTTCATCGCTTTCCCAGAAAAAGGAGAATAGTGAAGTAAAAACGTATTACAGTCTTGTTTCCGAGGTGATGGGAAATAACCGTATCAAAATTACCATGCCTTTGGAAAAAGGGAGAATTGTGCTCTTGCCTGTAAACGTCAGATATAATGCATGTTTTTATACGCCAAATGGTCTGTATCAGGGCAGAGTCCTTATTGTTGACCGATACAGGGATAAGAATGTTTATATGCTTGTGGTGGAACTGATTTCAGACCTTGTGAAATTTCAAAGACGTCAGTATTACCGGCTTGGCTGTACAATGGATATGAAATATAAAAAAATTGAGGAAAATGAAAAAGAATACGAGGACCTGTCAAAAAATAATATTATTATTGATGATAAGGATTTTATAGAAGGCACAGCACTTGATATCAGCGGCGGGGGTATGAGATTTGTTTCCAGACAGAGCCTTGCCAAGGGCGACAGTATTTTTGTAATACTTGAAATTCAGTATGAGAATGAAAAAAAGGAATATGGGTTGAATGCAAGAGTGGTGACATCAGAACCACTGACAAATCAGACCGGAAGATATGAGCACAGAATAGAATATAAAGAAATGAGCGGAAAGGTAAGAGAGTCTTTAATAAAATACATCTTTGATGAAGAAAGACGCCAGAGAAAAAAATAAAAAAGTAAAGGTTGTGTGGTAATGAAAAATATTTTAATTGTAGATGATTCTGCACTTATGAGAAGGCTTATATCTGATATAATAACATCAGATAAGCGATTTGAAGTAAAGGATTTAGCAATAGACGGTCTGCAGGCATTGGACCTTATTGTAAAAAATTACAGAGCATACGATGCGGTTATATTGGATATCAATATGCCGAGAATGAATGGTCTTGAACTGTTAGAACAACTTCAGAAAAACAGAATAAAGATATGTGTAATTATGGTTAGCACCCTTACAAAAGCGGGAGCAAAGGAGACAATTCTGGCACTGGAAAGAGGAGCATTTGATTTTGTCACCAAGCCGGAAAACTATCTTGACGCTAAATCGAGAGAATTTAAAGGTCGTTTATTGGAAATGCTGTGTGTGGCAACAAAAATTCCTTATCAAACTGTTTCTGCTGCTGAAAATCAGGCAACCTCTCAAATCCTTCGCAGGACAGAGATGAAAACCGCTATTCCAGCAAAGTCTGATTTAGGAACCGCGAGTGCAGGAAAGATTGGCGTCAGACCTCCAAAAAATCTCAGTTTTGCACCACATAAGAAACTGCTGGGAAGTAAAGCCGGCAAATCGAAGCTTGTAGCATTGGCGTGCTCTACGGGCGGGCCGAAATCTTTGCAGTCAGTAATTCCAAAGCTTCCGAAAGATTTGGATGCACCTGTGGTGTTAGTACAGCATATGCCGAAGGGATTCACCAATTCTTTGGCTGCAAGGCTTAATGAAATGAGTCAGGTAGAGGTAAAAGAAGCTGCTGATGGTGATATTCTGCAAAAGGGGTGGGTATATATCGCTCCTGGAGGAAAGCAGATGCGTATTCAAAAATCGGGAACAAATTATAAAATAGTAACTACTGACGAGCCTGACAGAGACGGGTTAAAACCTTGTGCGAATATTATGTATGAGTCACTTGTAGGTTCTTCCTTTGATGAAATTACCTGTGTGGTACTGACCGGTATGGGAGCAGATGGAACAATGGGCATAGGCGCATTGGGAGAAAAAAACAATATTTATGTAATTTCACAGGATGAGGCAACAAGTGTGGTATATGGTATGCCAAGAGCCGTTGCAGAGGCCAAATTATCAGATGAAGTACAGCCGCTGGAAAAAATAGCAGATGCTGTAACTAAGAACGTGGGGGTGTTAATCCATGGACGTTAGTCAATATTTAGAAATATTTATCGATGAAACAAATGAACATTTGCAGGACTTGAGCCAGCATCTTATGGTGCTGGAGGAGGAGCCTGAAAATGCAGACACCATTAATGAAATATTCAGAGCTGCTCATTCTTTAAAAGGAATGGCAGGTACAATGGGATATAAAAGAATGCAGCACCTTACCCATATTATGGAGAATGTATTTTCTGAAATAAGAAACGGTAAGATGACAGTTACTTCAGAATTAGTAGATATTCTGTTTGACTGTCTGGATGCGTTACAGGCATATCTGGATAATATCCAGCAGACTGCCGATGAAGGAACCGATGACAATGAGCCGATTATTGCAAGGCTGAATGCTTTTCTTGAGTCTGGGAACGAGGCTGCTGGAGGCGAAAAACCAAAGACTGAGGAAAAGAAGGAAGATAAGAAAAAAACAGGAGCACTTTCCCCGAAATTTGATGAATTTGAAATCGATGCCATGAAGGAAGCTTTTGACAAGCAGATGCAGGTTTATAAAATCGATGTGCTTATCGACGAAAACTGTATTTTAAAGGCAGCAAGAGCGTTTCTTGTATTTAAGGCGCTGGAGGAGCTCGGTGAGGTAATAAAATCGAATCCCAGTGCGCAGGATATTGAAGATGAAAAGTTTGAATTTGAATTTTGCGTTATTTTTATAACACAGGAGCAACTGGAAAAAGTTCAGGCAGCAGTTGAAAATGTGTCGGAAATCAAAAGTGTCGATATCATTCAAATAAAAGAAGTTCCACAGAATGAAGCGGCAGCAGCTCCTGCAAAACAGGAAAAGACAGTAAAAGAAGAAGTTAAAAAGGAAGAAGCTCCAGCTGTTTCCACAGCACCTGTAAAAGCTGCAACAGCTTCGGCAGCACCTGTAAAGACTTCAAATACATCAGCGGGAAAACCGACAGGAAAGCCTGTTGTCAGCCGTTCTGTAAGAGTAGATATCGAAAAGCTGGATGTGCTTATGAATCTTGTAAGTGAGCTGATTATTGCCAAAAACGGGCTTGTATCTGTAAGTGACAGTAATGAGGGTACTAAAACACAGGGTTTTAATGAGCAGATTGAGTATCTTGAAAGAGTTACAACAAATCTTCATGAATCTGTTATGAAGGTAAGAATGATGCCAATTGAAACTGTCACTCAGAAATATCCAAAAATGATAAGGGATTTGACGAAGAAGCTGGATAAACAGATGAAACTATACATAACCGGTGAAGACACCGAGCTTGACCGAACGGTTATTGATGAAATCGGTGACCCGCTTATGCATTTGCTCAGAAATTCTGCCGACCATGGACTTGAAAGTGCAGATGTGCGTATTCAAAGAGGCAAGGACCCGGTAGGTAATATTTATCTGAATGCTTATCAGGAAGGCAACGGCGTTATTATTGAGGTAAAGGATGATGGTAACGGCATTGATATCGAAAAAGTAAGAAATAAAGGAATTGAAAAGGGAACGATTACTCCTGAGCAGGCTGAGGTAATGACAGACAAAGATGTTATTGACTTGCTGTTTAAGCCAAGTTTTTCAACTGCAAAGGTGGTTTCCGATGTATCCGGCAGAGGTGTTGGACTGGATGTTGTAAAGACAAAAATTGAAGCCCTTGGCGGAGATATAGATGTTGATACAAAGCTAGGCGAGGGAAGCTGTTTCCGCATCAGATTGCCGCTTACTCTGGCAATTATACAGGCACTTATGGTTGAACTGGGAAATGAGAAATATGCAATTTCTCTTGAAACAATTCAGACGATTGAGGATATTTCCATAGATGATATCAAATATGTTCAGTCAAAAGAAGTAATTCATTTAAGAGGCAGTGTTATTCCGATTATCAGGCTTGATTCGATTCTTGACATTGAGCCGGTAGAAAAGGAAGAAAACGAGGATAATAATCTTACAGTTGTTATTATCAGCAAGGGCGAAAAGCTTGCAGGACTTGTAGTTGACCGCTTAATCGGACAGCAGGAAATTGTAATCAAATCGCTTGGCAAATATATCAGCAACAGCAAGATTATCAGCGGCGCAACTATTCTTGGAGATGGCGAAGTAGCATTGATTCTTGATGTAAATACTTTAGTATAGTGGAGGTGCCGTTATGGATGAAAATATAATTGAAACATTATCAAACCAGTACATTGTTGTGAATCTTGGAATTGAACAGTATGGGATTGATATCAAGTATGTGGATAATATTGTAAGAATGCAGAAAATTACAAGAGTTCCGAAGGCTCAGAAAATTTTTAAGGGAGTGATTAATCTTCGTGGTGAGATTATACCAGTAATGAGCATCCGTACGAAATTCGGGCTGGAAAACGATATTTATACAGATAAGACACGTATTATTATTTTAAAACCGGAACAGCAGGAGGCCATCGGAATACTGGTGGATTCTGTAAAGGAAGTAGTATCGTTGGATGAGGCAAGTATTGAGAAAATCCACAGCGACGGAAAAGATGAGATGAATAAATATATCACATCTGTCGGTAAAAATCAGGGTGGTCTTATTTCTCTGTTAAATATTAATGGAATTATTGATGTGCAAAATTAATTTTAGAGTTATGGGGGCATTAATATGTCAAAAATAGATCTGGATGAATTAAATACAATACAATATGATGTACTGAAAGAAATTGGAAATATAGGCGCAGGCAATGCAACGACTGCACTGTCAAAGCTTATAAACTCAAAGGTGGACATGAGAGTTCCGAAGGTAAATCTGATTGGATTTTCTGAGCTGGCCGCTTCCATAGGCGGAGAAGAAGCAACCATGATGGGTATTCTGCTATCGCTTTCAGAGGATATTAAAGGGATGATGCTTTTTATGCTCGATTTAAAGTCCGCAACAAAGCTTTTAAATATGATGCTTACCAATATGGGAGCACCGGAAAAAAGAGAAGACGAAGAATTTAATGAGATGCATTTGTCTGCATTAAATGAAATCGGAAATATTATTACGGGGGCATATTTATCAGCGCTGTCCGATTTGACAAGGCTCAGCATTGTGGCGAGTGTACCGCATCTGCAGATTGATATGGCTGGCGCAATTTTAAGTCTGCCGGCGATTGAGTTTGGCAAAATCGGAGATAAAGTGTTATATATTGAAACTACATTTAACGAGGAAAGCGAAATCAATGGATATTTTATCCTGGTTCCTGAACTGGATTCCTATGATAGAATACTTGAATCACTGGGAATTTGTTAGGCAGATATTTATGCGGGGTCCTCATTGAGCACACATGAAACCTGATATTTAGAGATTTATCCGGTTTCATGGCAATCAAAACAATCAAAAATCGATTGTATAAATTGCATATTTACTGGTAATAGGGATGATAGAATGAGTGAGATAATAAAAGTAGGAATGGCAGATTTAAAAGTATGTGCGTATCCTGATAGTCTTACAACACTGGGGCTTGGTTCCTGCGTAGGAATTGCCCTGTATGACAAGGTGACAAAGATTACCGGATTGGCCCATATTATGCTGCCAGACAGTAAAAGAATTTCAAGAAATGAAAATATTGCAAAATTTGCAGATACAGCAATAGAAGAAACGTTAAGACTTATGTTACAAAGGGGGGCTAATAAGCGGCGGATTGTTGCTAAAATTGCAGGCGGCGCAGATATGTTCGGATTGGGAAATGCCTCTGGTTCATCATTTCATGTAGGAGCCTCTAATATTGCTGCGGCGAAGGAAAATCTGGCAAAGCTGGGAATTCCTCTGATTGCACAGGATGTCGGGCTGAATTATGGCCGGACAGTAATCATAAAATCGGAAGATGGAGCTTTTGTGATTAAAGCAGTGGGAAAACCCGTAAAGGAAATTTAAAAAGGCTGGTAGTAAAGTGAAAAGAACAAATTATATACCTGCAATTGTTACATTAACAGGCTGCCTTGCAGCAACAGTTATTACTTTTCTGAACCGATACGATGCGCTTCGCTCCATGATTATTATATTGACTTCATTAGTTGTATTTTATATTGCCGGATTAGTTATAAAAGGTCTGGCTGATAAATATCTTGTAATTGAACAGGAGATTATCAATGAAGAGGAGGCAGAAGAGGGAGAGGAAGCTGATGATTCGTCAGAAAATGCAGATTCAAAAAATGAAAAAGAAGAAAAAACAGAATAAATAATGCAACCAACCGAAGGTTGATTGCCCTAATAATGCAACCAGTGCTTGCACTGATTGCCCGATAATGCAACCAACCAAAGGTTGATTGCTCATAATGATGCAGGCAGGAGATGATTGGCCGAGCATTTAAGTACGAAAGGTCATAGTATGAATGATATTGAAAAATCAAAATTGTGGGAAGAATATGACAAAACAAAAAATCCCCAGTTAAGAGAAAAAATAATACTTGAATATGCTTCACTGGTCAAAATCGTTGCAGGGCGTTTAAGCATGTATCTTGGATACACCGTGGAGTATGATGATTTGGTAGGTTATGGGATTTTTGGACTTATCGATGCAATCGATAAGTTTGATTATAATAAAGAAGTAAAGTTTGAAACATATGCAAGTCTTAGAATAAGAGGAGCAATCCTTGACCAGATAAGAAAGATGGACTGGATTCCAAGGTCGTTGCGTCAGAAACAAAGGAAGATAGAGGCAGCAATTTCCAAATTGGAAACAGAACTGGGAAGAACAGCCACCAATGAAGAGATTGCCGCTGAACTGGGTATCAGTCAGGAGGAATATCTGAACTGGCAGGGACAGTCAAATATATCAAATATCGTTTCACTTGATGAATTTATGGAAGCAAGCGGCGAAAAAGAAATAGAACCTATTAAAGCAAATTCTTATGACCAGCCAGAGCAGGTCTTAGAAAAAAAAGAATTAAAAAAGCTTATCATAGAGTCATTAGATTCACTTACGGAAAAGGAACGAAAAGTAATTCTTCTTTATTACTATGAGGAATTTACTTTAAAGGAAATCAGCAGTATTCTGGAGGTATCAGAATCCAGAGTGTCACAGCTTCATACCAAGGCGTTGGGAAAAATGAAGAAAAAGCTTGGAAGTGAGTCAGGATATGTCTTTAGGGTATAAACTATAGGAGAAGGATATGCAGTACACAAATAGTTATTTTACACTTGATATTGAAGGTGGTCAGGTATATATGAATTTTTACCCGGCTGTTTCAGGCGGTGAAGAATTAAAGATTGCAGAAATCAATCAAGTCCTTGAGAAAAATAAGGTAAAAGATTTCGATATCCAATATATTGGTGATACCATTCGGATGGCGGAACAGCCGGCAAGATTTAGGATTTCCACTCAGGTGGCTTTGCAGTTTAATGAATCCATGAGTGTGAAAATTACACCCGACGGCATGTATGCAATCGCAAGATTTTTTCCTCCGAGCAACAAGGGAAAACGAATGACTGAGGCAGAAATCAAAAATGATCTGGCATATGCAAAGATAAGATATGGCGTTAAAGAAAGCGAGATACAGAAACATTTGATGGAGCCGGAATATTTTAAAAATATACTGATTGCCGTAGGTACAAAACCGATACAGGGAAGAGATGGATTTATCACATATAATTTTAATACGGACAGAAAAGCAAAGCCAAGACTGAAAGAGGATGGAACAGTTGACTTTCATCAGCTTGATAATATTGCACATGTGAAAAAAGGAGATGTGCTTGCAGTGCTTACGCCGGTTGACAGAGGCACGCCGGGCTGTAATGTATATGGAAATGAAGTCCGTCCGGATAAAGTAAGAAAAGTGATTTTCAGTAAAGGAAATAATATTACCACTTCTGAGGATGGTCTGCGTTTGATTAGTGATGTTGACGGATTTGCGACTCTGGAAGGAGATAAGGTTTTTGTATCCAATCTTTATGAGGTTCCGGCAGATGTGGATAATTCTACCGGCGATATTGAATTTAACGGCGGCGTGATTGTAAAGGGCAATGTCAGAACAGGATTTAAGGTGAAGGCAGCCGGAAATATAGAGGTATTCGGTGTAGTGGAAGGCGCAGACTTGGATGCCGGAGGCGATGTAATATTGCACAGAGGTATTCAGGGTATGAGCCGATGCAGAATAAAAGCTCATGGAAACCTTGTCTCAAAATTTATTGAAAGCGCAAATGTCTATGTAGATGGAAATATCAATGCGGACTCTATTTTGAACAGTCAGGTATCTGCTCATGGAGATATTGTAGTTACCGGAAAAGGTGGCAATATTATCGGTGGTAATGTGCGTTCTACTACATTAATAGAAGCGACTACGATAGGAACTGCCATGGGTGTGGCAACAACCGTCGAGGTTGGTATTGACCCGACGATTAAGGACAGACTGAAAGAAATCGATGAGGATATAAAAAATAAGACAGCAGAGGTGAATAAATTAGACCAGCTTGTCACTGTATTCAGAAAAAAACAGAGTATGGGGACATTAGAGCCGGATAAACTGAAGATGATTAGTCAGTTTACAAAAACCATTATCTTAAATAAAGCCGAGATAAAAGAGCTGAATAAGGAACGCGAGATAAAGATGTCTCTGGCATCAGAGAATGAAAACGCAAGAATAAAAGTACTTAAGGACATTCATCAGGGAACAAGAGTGACGGTTTCTGGTGAACTGCTTATACTGAAGGATAAATACAGTCATTGTCAGTATATGAAAAAAGATGGTGAAGTAGTGTCCAGTATCTGGTAAAAGTGAACAACATTGAAAAAAAGCGAAGCAGAATGTCATGTTATATGGCTCAAGCTTCGCTCATATTTCATTTTCAGTATTATAATTTAGCGTGAGACAGGTTCTGTTTTAATGCAAAATAATTTGGTTTAACAAGTTGAGCGTAAAATCTACATGGATTAGAAAGGAGAGTTTTTATGATAAGACCAGTTGAGTTTCAGGGAGTCGTACAACGCAATCAGGATGTGGCGTCTATAAATCAAAATGAACATGAAAAACCTTTCATAAATCAGGAAAATATTTTGTCAGAAACAAAAAGAGAAATAGAAGTAAAAGTCAGAGATGTAACAAATAAGGATAATGCGGAAAATAATGCTAAGAATCCTGACGCAAAGGAAAAAGGCAGCAACGAATATTTTGGAGATGGTGGAAAACACAGAAAGAAATGGAAAAATGTAGAGGGGACTGTAAAAATAAAAGAAAGACAAAATTTTGATGTAAAAATATAAGAATAGAGAAATTGGAAATATGGAAATTAAGAATATGAAAAATAAGAATATCAAAATATAGGGGAAATATATAGAATAGATATATGCAGAGTAAATATATGAAAAATAAATAAACACGAGGTAAATAGTACAAGGCAGGTATTGATAATGGAAGTTGTTTTAATCATGGTTGCAATTACAATAATAGTGGTAAGTTTTTTGATAGCAGATAAAAAGGAATCCGTTACAGAACAGATAAGTGGTGAAGATATCAAAAATCTGGCATCAGATATTATTAAGGAGGAAATACAAAGTCAGCTTTCAGAATTGAGTGATGATGTTTTGGAAAATGCAGAGGCAAAATTGGATAAACTGGCAAATCAAAAAATAATGGCAGTTGGAAACTATTCGGAAGATGTGCTGAAAAATATAGAAGACAATCATAATGAGGTTATGTTTTTATATAATATGCTGAATGACAAGGAAACAACACTGAAAAATACAGTAAGGGATATCGAGGCTGTAAAAGTGAGTGTGAAGCAAATGTCAGATACAGTACAAAGCGGCAAAGAAATAAAAAAAGAATCAGGGAGAAAAAATTCCAGAGGAAAAAAATCAAAGAATACCTCCGCACAAAAACAGAATGAAGAGAATATGAAAAATCAGGAAAGTAATGGGAATAGGGAAAGTAATAGAAATACAACTCAGATTCAGGAATCAGTCAGGGAAGAAAGTGCACAGGAACTTGTTTTTGGTGAAGAAGAAAAATCTGAAATTGTGGAAAATAAGGAAAAAGTGCTTGAATTATACAGACAGGGCAAAACAAATGTAGAGATTGCCAGAGAGTTGAATCTTGGTGTAGGTGAGGTAAATCTGGTATTGGGTCTTTTTAAATAAACAGTAATGGAGAGTAAGAAATATGAAGATGAAATATTTTTTAAGAGGATTAGGAACAGGAATATTATCTGCAACCATTCTGCTTTTTTGTGTATATTCTTATAAAATGTCTGACAGTAAAATTGCAGAGAAAGCGAGAGCGCTAGGTATGGAATATACCAAGGAAAAAGAGTCTGAAACAGAGTATGTAAAAAATACAGAGGATACAAAGGATATATCAGACAGTACTGAGGAAACCAGTAGTACAAAGGAGGAGGAAACTACTACTTTATCGCAGCAGGAGAGTACATCAAAAAGTCCTCAGCCTACTTCTTCGCCGGAGGTGATAGATGTAAGCATTTCTTCGGGAATGAATTCTGAAAGTGTAAGTGATGCATTAGAGGCTGCCGGAGTGATTAATAATGCAAAGGATTTTAATCAATATTTGATTGAAAATAATATGGGAAGATATATAAAAAGCGGAGAGTACAGCCTGAGAAGCGGCATGAGTTATGAGGAAATCGCAGATATTCTGCAGAAAGGCCGATAAACTATGCAATCAGCTCAAGGTGGATTGCTCAATCGGTTAAAGATGGATTATCTCATTATATGCTAATCCAAGACTGATTGCTGATGGTATAATTTCTTATGAAATAGAAAAAATTACTTGCATTATTGTATTTTATGTGATAATATTTAAAAGCTGATTATTTATTGAGAGATAATAAATCAGTATATAGTCTGCCTCAGAGCAGCGTCACAGGTTAATTCATATATTGATATCCTGTGAAACAGAAAAAGCACGCATACGGATTTTGGAAGGGTGCCATGGCTCAGGGTTCTCCAAAAGCTGATGTATGCGGAAGAAATATAGAAAACCGGAGGTATTAAAATGAGCGTTATTTCAATGAAACAATTATTGGAGGCGGGTGTTCATTTTGGACATCAGACAAGAAGATGGAATCCTAAGATGGCAGAGTACATCTACACAGAGAGAAATGGTATTTATATTATTGATTTGCAGAAATCTGTGGGAAAGGTGGACGAGGCTTATAAGGCAGTTTCTGATATTACTGCAGAGGGCGGTATTATTCTTTTTGTTGGAACAAAGAAGCAGGCGCAGGATGCGGTAAAGACAGAGGCACAGAGATGTGGTATGTACTATGTAAACGAAAGGTGGTTAGGCGGTATGCTTACCAACTTTAAGACAATTCAGTCAAGAATCAACAGATTAAAAGAGATTGAAACAATGGCTGAAGATGGTACATTTGAAGTTCTTCCTAAGAAGGAAGTAATTGAATTAAAGAAAGAATGGGATAAGCTGGAAAAGAACCTTGGCGGTATCAAAGATATGGGAAGACTTCCGGATGTAATCTTTGTAGTAGACCCGAAAAAGGAAAGAATCTGTGTGCAGGAAGCACATGCACTTGGTATTCCTTTGATTGGTATTGCTGATACAAACTGCGACCCTGAGGAATTGGATTATGTAATTCCGGGTAATGATGATGCAATCAGAGCTGTTAAGCTGATAGTTGCCAAGATGGCAGATGCAGTTATCGAAGCAAATCAGGGCGAGGAGATTTCTGAGGAAGTACAGTCGGCTGAGGAAGATGTTGAAGAGGCAGCAGAGGCTTAAGATACAGGCGATGTGTAATAACATAATCTTATGTAATATATTACCTTATATAATATCACCTTATATTATGGGAATTTATATAACATAATTTTATGTAATGTAATTTATTAACATAACTGACTTATGAATGTAGTATAGTTTACGTAATGTGATTATAATGATGCGCCGGTTTTTTAAATTCGGCGCATTACTAAATAAATTGTAAAATATTGTATAGATATGGAGGATATTAAAAATGGAAATTACAGCAGCTATGGTAAAGCAGCTTAGAGAAATGACAGGTGCCGGTGTCATGAATTGTAAGAGAGCGCTGGTTGAAACAGATGGCGATTTTGATAAAGCAATCGAGGTGTTGAGAGAAAAAGGCGAAGCAACAGCAGTAAAGAAGGCTGGAAGAATTGCTGCAGAGGGTACAGTGCTGGCAGTGGTTAAGGAAGATAAGGAAGCTGTTATTGTAGAAGTAAATTCAGAGACAGACTTTGTGGCAAAGAACGAAAAGTTCAGAACTTTTGTTGCGGATGTTGCAGAGCAGATTTTTGCTTCTTCAGCAGATACAGTGGAAGCTTTGTCGGAAGAAGCATGGGTAAAGGATTCCTCAAAGACTGTAAAGGAAGAGCTGGTAAGCCAGATTGCAGTGATTGGTGAGAACTTATCAATTAGAAGGTTTAAGAAAATTAATACAGATGGTATTATTGTAGCTTATGTACACGGCGGCGGAAGAATCGGTGTGCTGGTAGAGGCCGATACAGATGTGGTAAATGACGAGGTAAAAGAGGCTCTTAAAAATATTGCAATGCAGGTTGCTGCTTTAAATCCAAAGTATACAAGAAGAGATGAAGTGAGTGAGGAGTTTATTGCTCATGAGAAGGAAATTCTTCTGGCTCAGATTAAGAATGACCCTAAAGAGGCAGCAAAGCCAGAGAAGGTGATTGAAGGAATTATTAATGGACGTATTAATAAGGAAATGAAAGAGATTTGTCTGTTAGATCAGGTATATGTAAAGGCAGAGGATGGAAAGCAGTCTGTGGCTCAGTATGTGCAGGAGGTAGCTAAGGCTACCGGTTCAAATCTTTCTATCAAGGGATTTGTTCGTTTTGAAACGGGTGAAGGAATTGAGAAGAAGGAAGAGAATTTTGCGGAAGAAGTGGCTAAGCAGATGGGAGGAAACTAAGAAGAGAAGTTTCAGCCTGAAAATTCCTGAAAACATGGGAAAAACAAGTGTTTCGGCCTGTTTTGTGGAGTTTGGAATAGTATTGTAAACTATCATAAATTATCGCAAACTATCAGGGTGATTTTAGTAAGAAATTGGTAAGAATTTTCGTAAAGAATGTTACCAAATTTATTTACGAAAAGTTTGCTTGTTTATTCACCTGTGTGAAGGATGAAGTATCAACTAAATATTTTGGACATCTAAATAAGTCCATTATCAATTGTAGAAATATGATTGATAATGGGCTTATTTTAATGCCTATTGTTTTTGACAAATAATAAAGGCAATTAGGACAATTTAAGGAAATTAAATAGATGATTATTGATAAGAA
>ERZ778516.377-NODE-377-length-37436-cov-5.807924_pt1 | contig 37436 bp, 28 predicted proteins | sample MGYA00510342_ERZ778516 | MGnify/ENA primary metagenome ERZ778516 (study PRJEB29527, sample SAMN07138961) | mouse gut metagenome | material: feces | host: mouse | place: China:Nanjing | collected 2016-01-25 ...
TCTTCCTCTGACATTGGCATAATCCAGATATCCTTTATCTCTGATAAACTGTCTGTCAGAAGTGACATCTGATTTCTGTCCAAAAGCAGAATCAGCTCCGCCTCTTTTTTCTTATTTAATGTCAATACCCTTAATGCATCTTCATCCATATCCTGTAAATCAGCCAGAATAACATCCGCTTTGGCTGTTAATTTTTCTTCTGGTCTATTACTTTCATAAAACTCATGTGAAAAATGCTCCAGTGGGGACATTTTCTTTATTATTTCAAATACCCTGTGCTGATACCCTGTCAAATAAAATTGTATATGGCAATGATACATAGCCTCCTCCTTATGTTCTACTGTCCTTTTGCATATGATGACTGTGCCTGCTGTTTTTGTTTCAGCAAATTTAAAAAATAATATGCACATAGTGTTATTCTAACAAGCATATGCGAATATGTCAAACATTTTAAAAAATTTCACTTATTCTTTATAGACAGTTTCAATATCTTTTGTCTAAAAAATAAATGTCCTCTTGTATTCCTTTATTAAACAAAATATAATAACAATTACTATAAAAGATACTTAAAAACAAAGGAGAGTAAAAATAAATGAAACGTATATTTTTAATTGAAGATGACAGAAAAATCGCCAAAAATCTGGTTCTTCTGCTCCGCTCAGAGGATTTTACCGTTTCACATGCAGCGACAAAAAACGATGCGCTTGCTATATTAAACAGCAATAAATTCGACCTTGCTTTAATTGATATTTCTCTGCCTGACGGAAATGGCTTTACGCTTTGTACTGAAATAAAAGAGAAACTGAATATTCCCGTGATTTTTCTGACAGCCTCCGGTGATGAGGCAAGTGTTGTTACCGGACTGAATATGGGAGCAGATGATTATATCACAAAACCTTTCCGCCCGCGCGAGCTGATTGCACGAATCAGGGCCGCACTGCGCAAAAGCGGAAGTTCTCCGTCAGTTTTTGAGCTGTCAGGACTCCGTGTCGATACAGTAAATGGTACTGTACAGAAAAACGGCACTGAACTGCCCCTTTCAGCTCTTGAATATCGTCTGCTTCTGATATTTGTCAATAATCCAAAATGTGTGATTACCAGAAATATACTGTTAGATGAGTTGTGGGATGCTGCAGGCGAGTATGTAAATGACAATACATTAAGTGTTTATATCAGACGTTTAAGGGAAAAAATTGAAGATGATTCCTCAAATCCACAAATTATTTTAACTGTGCGTGGAACCGGCTATCGTTTAGGAGATGCATATGCTGAGAAATAAGGAATTGAAACGATTTGTTATTTTATTTTTTATAACGGCTTTTATTGCAATAACATCAGGATTCAGCATAGACTGGCGGGCGGGGATTCTTTGCAGTATTTCTTCTGCTGTTTTTGGAAGTTTGTTTTTTATATTTACCAGAGCCAGATATCAGAACATAGCAAGGATTTCAGAACAAATCAACCTTGTACTCCATAATACCGACCATTTATTTATTGCAGAATCAGAAGAAGGCGAACTTTCTATTTTACAGAGTGAAATTACAAAAATGACAATGCGAATTCAGGAACAAAATCTTGCATTAAAAAAAGAAAAGAAGCATCTTGCGGATTCTCTTGCCGATATCGCTCATCAGCTCCGCACTCCTCTTACATCTGCCAATCTGATTTTATCGCTTCTGGAAAATAATTCTGACAGAAATTATGCAGCCGACAGTCAGTCTTCGGCTGATTACACGGCCTGCATTAATTGTTCAAATGAGAAAAAAGAACTGCTGCGGGAAATCAAGGAGCTGTTTTCACAGATGGAATGGTTGCTTGCTTCTTTGCTCAAGCTTTCCCGTCTGGATGCAGGCGTCGTGGTATTTCAGCGCAGTGAAATAAATGCGGACATTCTGATAAAAACGGCTGTCCGTCCGCTTTTACTTTCCATGGAACTCCATAATATCACACTTTATAAAAAAATTCCTGATACTGTTCTGATTTATGGCGATTTGGGCTGGTTATCAGAAGCACTTCAAAATATTCTCAAAAACTGTATGGAAAGTGCGGGCGACAATGGCAAAATTGAAATTATCTGCGAGGACAACCCTTTATTTACCGAAATTATCATTCATGACAGCGGCGCCGGAATTCCAAAAGAGGATTTACCTTTTTTGTTTGACCGGTTTTACCGTGGAAAAAACTCTGAGGCTGTCGGATATGGAATCGGTCTTGCGCTCTGTAAAACAATTATTATGCGCCAGAATGGAACAATTTCTGTAAAAAATCACCCTGCACAGGGAGCTGTATTTTCTATCCGTTTTCCAAAATAAATGTTTTTAATAATTTTCCAAGTGACAAATCTGTCATCTGAATGTCATCTGAGTGTAAACTTGACGCCTTATGATATAGGCAGCATCGGAAATTCGCTGCAAAAATTATAATGGGAGTGCTGCCCAAAAATATACTCATTACAGCACTCCATCCATAAAGGAGGCTCATAAAATGGAATTTTTAGAGGTTCAAGACTTATATAAAGTCTATGGCAGAGATGAAAATCAGGTCACAGCGCTGAATCATGTTTCGCTTACGATTGAAAAGGGAGATTTTACCGCTATTATCGGTTCTTCCGGTTCAGGCAAGTCTACTCTTTTGCATGCTATCGCCGGAGTAGATATGCCGACAAGCGGAAAAATATTTCTGGAAGGACAGGATATTTATGCACAGAATAATGAAAAGCTTGCTATTTTCCGCAGACGACAGGTCGGGCTGATTTACCAGTTTCACAATCTTATTCCTACGCTGAATGTAGTAGAAAACATCACTCTGCCTATTTTAATGGACAGAAGAAAGGTGAATAAAGAACGGTTAAATGATTTGCTGGAGCTTTTGGGACTGCAAAATCGCAAAACACATCTGCCCAATCAACTTTCGGGCGGACAGCAGCAGCGTGTTGCTATCGGGCGCGCACTTATGAACGCTCCGTCGGTTATGCTCGCAGATGAACCGACAGGCGCTTTGGACAGCCGTAATGGTCAGGAAATTATCCGACTCTTAAAGGAAAGCCATGAAATTTATCAACAGACCTTAATTATTGTTACACATGATGAAACTATTGCCTTGCAGGCTGACAGGATTATTACTATTTCTGATGGAAATGTGATTCGGGATGAAAGGCAGGTGAAACACTCATGAAGATAAATATATTTCATAAGGTTTCTCTGCAGGGATTGATAAAAAGTAAAAGCCGTACATTTGTAACCATTGTTGGTGTTATTCTCTCCTCCGCATTGATTACGGCGGTTTTCACCTTTGCTGTTTCCCTGCAAAACTATATGATAAACGGCGCAGTTGCAAAATATGGTGACTGGCATATTTCCTTTCCAGATGTTTCTTCTTCTTTTATAGAGGAACAGACAGACAGCAAACAGACAGAAAAAATGATTTTTTATGAAAATATTGGTTATTCTTTGCTTGACGGCGGAACAAATGAATATAAACCATATTTATTTCTTGCCGGATTTAATGACGAAACATTTGACAGTTTACCAGTTCAGCTTATTTCCGGCAGACTTCCGCAGAACAACAGCGAAGTGCTTGTGCCTGCACATGTCATGACAAATGGCGGTGTAAAAATCTCAATCGGAGACATTCTTACCCTTGCAGTCGGAACCCGTCAGACAGAAGATAAAAAGTTGAATCAGCATGATACTTTCCTCATGGAAAAAGAAACCCTGACCTCTGTCTCCCAAAAAACCTACACAGTTGTTGGCATCTGTCAGAGACCTGTATTTGAAGAACGCTCTGCTCCCGGATACACTCTGATTACAAAATCAGAAAATACCAGTTTATCAGACAGCCTCACCGGATTTGCAACATTAAAAAATCCGTATGGTCTTCACTCCTATAAAAAAGTCCTGCCAAATGACTGTGATATGGTTTTAAACAGTGAAGTTCTGCGTTTTATGGGACTTTCAGATGATAAGATTTTTAATACGCTGCTGTATTCTGTCGGAGGCATTCTGGTTTTTCTTATTATGCTTGGTTCAGTATTTATGATTTATAATTCGTTTCATATTTCATTAAATGAACGCACACATCAGTTTGGAATTCTGATGTCAATAGGAGCTACTGAAAAACAGCTTAAAAATTCTGTTCTGTTTGAAGGACTCTGTATAGGTGCAATCGGTATTCCTATTGGTATTTTAACAGGTCTTCCGAGTATTCAGTTTGTACTTTTGCTTGTTTCGGAAAATTTTGCAAACATTTTGTATGACAACGTAGAACTTACATTAAAGATATCTGTCCCTGTCATTGCTGCCACGGTGCTTATCAGCATGATAACGATTTTAATTTCAGCCTATATTCCTGCAAAGAAGGCTACTGCTGTTCCCATTATGGAATGTATTCGTCAGACAGGTGAAATTAAACTTGAAGCCAGGGCTGTCAAAACATCAAACTTTACAAAGCATATTTACGGGATAGAGGGAATGCTTGCACTGAAAAATTTCAAGCGCAACAAAAGGCGTTACCGCAGTATTGTATTATCTCTGACATTAAGTGTTGTACTGTTTGTGTCGGCAAACGCATTTGGAACATATCTGAAGCAGACAGCGGAACAGTCTGTGATGGACAGTGAGTATGATATTCGTTTTACTGCACAGGATATAGGGAAAAATGAAGCTGCGCCGTTTTATGATACTCTGAAATCAGCAGACGGAATTTATAAAAGCTTTTGTCAGGCAGTTGTCAGTTCTTCCTGTGTGATAAATACTGAAAATTTTTCAGACAGCTACCGGCAGATAACAGGAATGGAAATGGATGATAAAACTGCAGAAATGCCTGTTAATATGAGGTTTATTGAGGATAATGTTTATCAGGAACTTATAAAGAAACTGGATATTACAACAGGAAATAATAGCAGTAAAGGGGATATTAACAATAAACGGGATAATAACATAACAGGAAATAATAACAATGAAGATTTAAATATGATTCTTACAGTTCAAAGTAAAATGAATCCTTCTAGTATATTTACAAAGGAATCGACTCAGATTATGCTTCTCTTTGGCTCTGGTGAAGAAATAAACATAAACTGTGCCATACCTTCTGACAGCCTGCCAGATGATATTTTGTCTGTTCTGTTATTTGGAGAAAATCTCAATACTTTAACAGTGATTGCTCCTTTTACAATGCTTGAGAATTTTGATATGATTTATGAACCTGTAAATCTTGAGCTTATATTTCAATCTGTAAGTCCCAGAGAATCAGCGGCACAGATGCAAAAGATAATAGAAGAAACAGGCGTTACCTCTGTCTATACCCTTTATAATCTTTATGAAATATTTGACCAGAACAGAAATATTTTATTTATTGTCAAGCTGTTCACCATAGTTTTTATCGTTATGATTTCATTAATTGCGGTTGCTAATGTATTTAATACAATTTCTACAAATATCAAGCTTCGCAGGCGCGAACTGGCAATGATTCGGTCGGTTGGAATGTCAGACCGCGATTTTAATAAAATGATGAGCTTTGAATGTATTTTTTATGGACTGCGTACTCTTTTATTTGGGCTTCCTATTTCTGCAATTTTTTCATGGCTGATTTATTTTGGAATGGCCGGCGGCACAATAGAGGAAACTGCTGGACTTCATTATATATTTCCATGGGGCAGCATTGGTATCAGTCTGTGTGGGGTATTTTTTGTGATTTTTATTACAACACTGTATACAGTAAGAAAGATAAAAAAGGAAAATATTATCGATGCACTGAGGGATGATATGGCATAGACTGTTGCTTGCTAAAGAAGCAGGGAGAATGTTATGAGAAAGATTCGTTTCAGAAAAATTATATTGTATATTTTTGGGGGAATTAATGGTATTGTAGTTTGTCTGCTGATGATACCTGCAGGGATATTAATATTTATAATTGATATTCTCTGTCAGATGATAAATGAAATAATAAAGTGGGAAAAAAATAAAATATCTTTTTCAGATTCAGAAGAAAACTGAAATACTTTATTAAAATCAGATACATAGTATTTAAGTAATATACTATTGTATCTGATTTTAATATATCCTTTATTCAATTTCCCATATCAAGGTAACTGTATCGCTTACTTTAATATTATCTGGCTCAATATTTATATCATAACCTGCACCACAGTCTTCTTGCATTACCATCCGGTTTATCGGATTTGATTCAAAATGAATTTCCTCCCATGAATAATCTATATAAATAATATTTCCAAGATGAATTCCTGCGGCCTCTGCCAATATTTCAGATTTTTTCTTTGAATCCTCCACTGCTCTTTTTAACAGCAGATTTTTAGCTTCTTCTGCATTTTTTATTGTATATGTAATCTGAAACTCCGGTTTTGCCTGACAGTGTGACATGGCATATAATACTTTTCCCAAAAGCTGATTGTCTGCTTCAAATTCTATTTTCATTTCATGGATAAATTTATAGCCTGCAAACTTCTTTTTCCACTCATTTTTTTTGTCACGGTAATTTTCATATTCTGTATTTATATGAAACGACAGAGTTTTTAAATCCTCTTTTAAAAATCCCGCTTTTTCAAAACAGAGCTTTAACTGCTCTGTCTGTTCTGATGACTGCCGCAGTGCTTCTTCATATTTTTCACATACACCTTCAAGTCTCATAGATAATCGAATCAAATCCGGTTTAACAAAAACTGTTCCTTTACCTGTTACTTTAATTGTTTTTTCCATTATTTATTCCTTTCTATAATTATGATTTTTATATATGTTACTATTTTTTTATTTTCTAATGCTGTATCTGAAAAATCCTTTCCGTATTTTTCTTTGCATTTTCTGTCAGTGCTTCTTCTGAAACCTTCATATACTTTGCCAGCTCTTTTGCCACGTATACAATATTCTGCGGTACATTGGTTCTTCCCAGTCCTGACACATTTCTCGGCGTCAAATATGGCGCATCTGTTTCTATCAAAATCCGGTTAAGTGGAATTATCTTCACTGCCTCCCTCAGCTCCTTTGCCCGCCGGTCATCACAAATCCAGCCGGTAATACCAATCGAAAATCCCATGGAAAGATATTTGTCCAGTGTCCGCTTATCTCCGGTAAAGCAGTGGACTACTGATTTTTTGCAAATCTCCGGATGCTTTTTAAACCTGCGCACAAAATCCTCCGATGCGCTGCGTTCATGAAGAAACAGCGGTTTATCAAGCTTTTCTGCAAGAACAATATGCTTCTCCAGACATCTTATCTGGTTTTCCTTGACAGAAAACATTCTGTCATAATCAAGACCACATTCTCCGACAGCAACTATTCTCTGATTCTCCTTCACAATTTTTTCAATAAATGCAAAATCCTCCTGCTTTGCAGAATCTGCATTATGCGGGTGGATACCCGCTGTTCCGTATACCTCATGCTTTTTTACAAAATCATTAATTTTCTTATTTTCTTTCTGGTCTGTTCCTGTCAGAATACATGCTACACCAGCCTGTGCCGCCTCACGGATAATTTTTTCCGAATCTGGAAACTGCTTGCAAAACAGATTTAAACCAATATCATAATATTTGATTTCCATATGTTCTCCTTAATAAATCATATTGATATATCACAAGTCACCAAATTGTGCTTTGCTTCGTTTGATGACATTATAGCATAAAATTTTCTCTCTGACAAATTTGTTAGACAAATTGCCTATTCTCACGAAAGAATTTGTAGCCATTTCTTTTCGTGTATGATAAAATTCTTTTAAGCAAATGAAAGGAGATTATATATGAATTTTTTCAGCAAATCAAATAATTCTCTGATATTTAAAAGACGTCAGGAAATTGTAGAAATTACCCCGTGGGGAAACGGGCTCCGGCTGCGCGCCACGCAGAACCACTCTTTCTCCGGCAAAGACTGGGCACTTGATATTCCCTGTGAAACTACCGGCACAATTAAAATCAACGAAAAAAAGGCTTCTATTTCAAATGGCAAAATTACCGCTGTTATTACAGAATTTGGAAAAATTTCTTTTTATAATAATGAAGATAAGTTATTGTTAAAGGAATATTATCGTTCATGGGATTATGGTACCGAAAACTGGGAGGATTTAGACCAGATTGTGATGGTCCGGGCAGCAGCCAGAAGCTATAAATCTGTGGGAGGTGACAGCTATCATACAACGGTCAGATTTGAGGCTGATGATAATGAAAAAATCTTCGGTATGGGACAGTATCAGCAGTCCTATCTGAATCTAAAGGGATGTTCTTTTGAGCTTGCTCAGAAAAATACGCAGGCAAGTGTTCCCTTCCAGCTTTCCAGTTCAGGCTATGGATTTTTATGGAACAATCCAGCTGTGGGGCGCGCGACCTTTGGAAATAACATGACAGAATGGGATGCCGAAAGCTGCCGTGAAATCCAATACTGGATAACTGCTGGTGATACTCCTTCGGAAATTCTTGAAAATTATATGCAGGTAACAGGACTTCCGCCGATTATGCCGGAATATGCGCTTGGCTTCTGGCAGTGTAAATTGAGATATCAGACACAGGAAGAGCTTTTAACTGTGGCAAGAGAATATTACAGGCGTAAAATTCCGGTAAAGGTAATGGTGGTAGACTTTTTTCACTGGCCGCAGCAGGGCGACTGGTGTTACGACAGGAATTACTGGCCAAATCCAAAAGAGATGGCCGAGGAATTAGAAAAAATGGGAATGAAACTGATGGTTTCGGTATGGCCTACTGTGGACAGACAGTCTATACATTACAGAGAAATGGCGGACAGAGATTTGCTTGTACGGTGCGACAGAGGGCTTGCCGTTACCATGGACTGCTTTGGCATGGAACAGTTTATAGATATTACAAATCCGGAGGCAAGAGAATATATCTGGAATATCTGTAAGAAAAATTACCGCGATAACGGGGTGGAGCTGTTCTGGCTTGATGAAGCGGAACCGGAATATACGAAAGCAGATTTTGATATTTACCGTTATTATGACGGTCCTGCCCTTGAATGCGCAAATGAGTATCCTGTGCAATATGCAAGAGCTTTTTTCGAAGGTGAGAAAAAGGACGGGGTAAAAAATCCGATAAATCTGATTCGCTGCGCATGGGCAGGAGCCGCCAGATATGGAGCGCTTGTATGGTCAGGAGATGTTCCGTCTACTTTTACACAGCTTAAAAACCAGTTTATGGCTGGTATTCATATGGGAATGTCTGGTATACCGTGGTGGACTGCGGATATTGGAGGCTTTCACGGCGGAAATATTCATGACCTGAAGTTTCATGAACTGATTATGCGCTGGTTCCAGTTTGGCTCATTTCTTCCGGTCATGCGGCTTCATGGTGACAGAGACCCGCATGATAAAAAGCCTCTTGGCAGCAGCGGTGGCGGAATGTGTGCTTCCGGTGCTGATAATGAAGTATGGAGTTATCCGAAGGAAGTTGAAGAAATGATGATAAAATATATCCAGATTCGAGAATCACTGAAAGATTATATCGGGGCTGCAATGATGGAGGCTCATAAGAAGGGAACACCTGTAATAAAGGCTTTGTTTTATGATTTTCCAGAAGACTCAAACTGTTGGGAAAATCAGGAAGAATATCTGTTTGGACATGATTTGCTTGTAGCGCCTGTTATGGAGGCGAATGTAAGAAGCAGAAAAATATATCTGCCAAAAGGCGTAAATTGGAAAGATGCCTATACCGGAACGATTTATACAGGCGGGGCATACCATGAAGTTTCTGCACCACTTGACAAAATTCCAGTATTTGTAAAAGAAGGATGTAAAATTCAGTTTTCATAGAGCTGCAACAGCAAATAACATAACACAATAAGAGATATAAAAACATTAATAAGCGGATTACAAATTTGACATTTTTGTAATCCGCTGTTTTTATTTCAATATTCTTTCAGGACAATCAAAATAGTGTTGTAAAAATTTTATGCAATCGGAAACTTTACTGCAAAAATCCCTTCAAGGCAGAAATACATCCATCTACTCCCAGTGTTCCACTGTCAAGAATCAAGTCATAATTATTGAAATCAGCCCATTTTTTCGCAGTATTCGCATAATAATAATTCGCTCTTTTATGGTCAAATTTATGAATCATGCTTTCAACCTTATTTTCCGGTATTTTATATTCCTCAGTAATTCTCTTCCTTTTCTCTTCCATGCCGCAGCGGATAAATACCCGAAGCAATCCCTGTTTCGTTTTAAGCGCTTCTGCCGCGCAGTGCCCTACAAAAACTGCCGGCCCTTTCTCTGCCATCTGCCGGATAACCTTCTGTTCAGCAACAAAAATATGCCCTTCTTTTGTCAGCATATCCGAATCACCGGACAACGCCTTTCCAAGCGCAAATATTGTATACAAAAAACTGTTTGTTACACTTTCCTCATAATGGTCAATCTGGCTGACTGAAATATTCTGTTCTTTGGAAACTGCTTCTATAATTTCCCTTCCATAACAGGGAATGCCCGTTATTTCCGAAAGTCTGCGGGCTATTTCTCTCCCGCCGCTGCCATATTCGCGTTCCATTGCAATATATTGAAATTTCATCTATCCATCCTCCTGTTCTCTGTCATCGGTATTCATTCAGTTTTAACTGCATTGAACACACTATGCCGACTGCTCAAACTGACTGTTATATAAATCTGCATAAAAACCATTCTGCTTCATCAGTTCATTATGCGAACCACTCTCTATCACATCTCCATCCTTCATAACCAGAATCATATCTGAATTTCGAATGGTGGACAGTCTGTGGGCAATCACAAATGAAGTACGATTTTTCATCAATTCATCCATTGCATTTTGTATCTGAATTTCGGTACGGGTATCAACAGAACTGGTAGCCTCATCCAGAATCAGCATAGGTTTATCGGCAATCATTGCACGGGCAATTGTAAGCTGCTGCTTCTGCCCCTGCGACAGACTAATCTGGTCATCCAATACCGTATCGTAGCCATTTGGAAGCGTATGAATAAAATGGTCAAGCCCTACTGCTTTGCATGCAGCTTCCATTTTTTCATCTGTCACATTTTCGGTACAGTAAACCAAATTTTCGCGCACAGTTCCCTCAAACAGCCATGTGTCCTGCAATACCATACAGAACTGCGCATGAACCTCTTCTCGGGAAAGCTCCCTGATTGGTATGCCTTCGATACGGATTTCCCCTTCCTGTATCTCATGAAAACGCATCAGCAGATTGACTAGCGTGGTTTTTCCGGCACCGGTAGGCCCTACAATGGCTATTTTCTGTCCCGGCTTCGCAGTTGCAGAAAAATCATGAATAATCACCCTATCAGAATTTTCATACCCAAATTTTACATGCTCAAACTCCACATAACCATCTACATTTTCCAGCTTGATTTTCTTGCCGCTTTCATCCTCCATTTCCTCTGCTTCAAGAAATTCAAACACACGGCTGCCTGCGGCAGCGGCCGACTGAAGGGACTGCATTGCCTGTGCAATCTGAGAAAGGGGCTGTGTAAAATATCGAACATACATCATAAAGGCAACAATTACACCAAAACTGATTCTTCCATCCATTGTCATGGCTCCGCCGACAACACAGACCGCAACGTATCCAAAGTTTCCTATAAAATTCATAATCGGCATCATAAGACCAGAAAGGCACTGTGCACGAAATCCGCTTTCACGCAGTTTATTATTCATTTCATCAAATGCTTTTTCCGCTTCCGCCTCACCATTATATGCCTTTACAACAGTGTGTCCGGCATAAATTTCTTCTATATGCCCGTTGATAGCTCCAAGGTGCTTCTGCTGTCTGGTAAAATATTTCTGGCTTCGACCCATTATTGCAAACATCAGTATAAACCCAAACAAACTTGAAACAACTGCTGTCACAGTCATAATACCATCTGTTTTTAACATCATAATAAGGCTGCCAATAAACAGAATTATGCTGGATATAAGACTCCCGATGCTGTGGTTTAAAGACTGTCCTATCGTATCCACATCATTTGTTACACGGGAAAGTACATCTCCTGTGGTTGTTTTATTGTAAAACCACATGGGAAGACGGTTGATTTTTGTTGAAATATCTGAACGCATTTCTTTGGAAACACGCTGTGTAACCGTTGCCATAGCAAAGCCCTGAATTGCAGAAAAAATATAGCTTAATGCATAAAAAGCAACCAAAATCAGAGCAATTTCAAGAATTTTATCCATATCAATACCCTGAGAACCCGGCATAATTCCATTTGTAATAGTATCTGTCATTTCCGACAGCTTATCTGGTCCTATCAGCATCAATACAGTTCCAACAGAGGCGCATATTATGGCAGCAATAATCACGGCAATATATCTGTGGCAATATCTGAACAGTTTCTTCCATATTTCTATACTTCCTCTGGTAGTACCTTTTTTTTCATCACCCATTTCGCCGGCTGGCCCATAGGTCTTCGCATTTCTGTTATTATCAAATTTTATATTCTTTTTTTCCATTACGCAAGTTCCTCCTTTGATAACTGTGAGAATGCAATCTGTTTATAGACCTCACAATTCTGTATGAGTTCATTGTGTCTGCCTATACCGGCTATCTTTCCTTCATCCAGAACAATAATTTTATCAGCATCACGGATTGTTCCGATTCGCTGTGCGACAATCAGCCTTGTTGCAGCTTTGCATTCTCTGTTCAAAGCCTCCCTAAGCCTGCGGTCAGTCTTATAATCCAATGCCGAAAAAGAATCATCAAAAATGAAAATCTCAGGCTTTCTTGCAATGGCACGGGCGATGGAAAGCCTTTGTTTCTGACCTCCGGAAAAATTGGCGCCTCCTTGTGCTACATATCCGTCATAAGTATCTTCTGTTTTTTCCACAAAATCATCCGCCTGTGCTGTGGCTGCTGCCAGAGCGATTTCCTTTGTTTCAGGTATTTCTTTTCCATTATCTCCATAGGCTATATTTGAACGAATCGAGCCTGAAAATAAAACTGCCTTTTGAGATACATATCCAATTTTATTACGCAGCGCGTGCTGGTCGTATTCCCGCACATTCACTCCATCTACCAGAACTTCCCCTTCCGTGGTGTCATAAAAACGAGGGATTAAGTTAATGACAGTACTTTTACCACAGCCCGTAGCTCCGATAAATGCAATTGTTTCTCCCTTTTTTGCAGTAAACGAAATATTTTGTATCGCATATTCTCCGGCATCCGGATAGCGGAAGGAAACATTACGAAACTCAATTTCTCCTGTTTTTCCTTTTTCTCCGTCAACTCTTGTGCCATTATGAATCGTAAGCTCGGTATCCATCACTTCATTGATACGCTTTGCAGAAACAGAAGCACGGGGCAGAATCATAAAAATCATGACCAGCATCATAAAAGACATAACCACCTGAATCGCATATTGTGAAAATACCATCATTTCTGAAAAAAGTGAAATCTTATCTGTTATCTGAGCCTCATTAATCAATATGGCGCCAATCCAGTATATCGCCAGAGAAAGTCCACTCATAATAAGCTGAATAGACGGCATCATAAAAGACATTGTGCGCATGGCAAAAAGCTGTGTACCTGTCAGATTTTTATTTGCAGTTTCAAATTTTTCTTCCTGATATCCTTCCGCATTATAAGCACGGACAACTCTTAAACCATTTAAGTTCTCACGGGTAACACGGTTTATATCATCCGTCAGCATTTGCAGTTTTTTGAATTTAGGCATTGCCAGCATAACGCAGATACCAACAATCGAAAGCAGAACCACAACGGCAACACCGGTGGCTAATGTCCACTCCCATTCCTTGCCGGAAATTTTACAAATTGCCCAGACCGCCATAATTGGAGCCTTTATAAGCATTTGAAGCCCCATAACAATCAACATCTGAACCTGCGTAATATCATTTGTGGAACGGGTAATCAGACTGGCAGCAGAAAAGCGGCCGATTTCCTCCATAGAGAAGGACTGAACTTTACGAAACAGCCTGCTGCGCAGTATCGCAGCAAATTCAGAAGCTATTTTCGAGGCACAGACAGCAGTTACAACTGATGCAGAAAGGCTGCCCAATGCAAACAACAGCATTTTTCCGCCTGCAATAAGGATATCGGCCATTTCACTGCCCGGTGTCTGTACCAGCGTTGTGATTTCAGACATATAATCCGGCATGGTCAAATCCATCCAGACCTGCAGAATAATAAGTGCAAGGGAAATTCCTGCAAGAATCCATTCTTTTTTTCTAAAATTTTTTAAAAGTTTCAGCATTTCGATTTCTCCTTTCCTGATTTACAGCATAACTATAACCAATGAATCTAAACTGAAACTAAACACAAGAACAGCAAAAACTGTCTGCCTTGAAATTCAGGTAAACAGTTTTTGAATATTTTCTTATTTTCATTTCTTATTTTATCTTGTTATAAAGGCTCTGCTGGAAGCTCTACTGTAAACATTGTAATCCCTTTTTCGCTTTGTACGGTTATTCTGCCATTGTGAAGCTCTGTCACCCGTCTGGCAACAGCCAGACCAATCCCGTTTCCTTCCATAGAATGAGAACTGTCTGCCTGATAAAATTTATTAAAAATTTTTTTCTGCTCCTCAATACTTATATCCTCGCCCGAATTTAAAATAGAAACTGCTATTATATCGTTATTCGTTTGAATATGTAATTCAATTCTGCCGCCTTGCGGTGAAAATTTAATTGCGTTATCTATCAGATTAATCCATACCTGTTTCAGCAGCTCTTCATTTGCAGATATCATATATTCCTTAAAATCCAGTTTAAAATCAAGATTCTTTTTTTCCCATTTATCTATAAGCAGCAAAATACAAGAGCGTAACTGCTCAGAAAGATTAAACGAAGCGACTTCCGTTAAAATGGTCTGATTTTCCACCCGTGTCAGATTCAACACATTTGTAGCCATAGCTGCCAGACGAAGCGATTCTTCTTCGATAATTTCCAGACACTCCTCTTTCTGTTCCTCTGTCAGATTTCCTTTTTTCAGAAGCTTGGCAAATCCGGCAATGGAAACAATCGGCGTTTTAAATTCATGAGAAAAATTGTTGATAAAATCACTCCGAAGCATTTCTGTATTCTCCAGTTCCTCTGCCATTTTATTAAAACTTTCTGCAACATTATCAAAAGCCGGTTTTTGTAAAAGAGGTTTTTCAAATTGCAGACGTGCTTTAAAATCTCCTGCTGCCAGCCGGTTTATTTTTTCAATTAACTGATAAATCGGCTTCAATGATATTCTGCTGACAAATATGGAGCCAACAGAACCAATAATCAGACTGATAAATGTCATAAATAACAGAGGAACCACAAAACTTTGAGATGAATCTTCGGGTTCGGACAGAATTCCTATCTGAACCATAAAATATACTGCCATTCCAGCCGCTATCATTGCAACAAACTGGAGGCAAAAGCTTGCCACAGAAAAGAGAAAAGTTAATGTAAAACGTTTGCTGATATTTTTCATACTTTTTTTACCGCCTTATAACCCAATCCCCGTACCGATTCAATTTGAAATTCATCCCAGCCGTCAAACCGTTTGCGAAGCCGCCCGATATGCACTGTAACCGTCTCCCATCCTGTGTCTGTATCCGTTCCCCAAATCTCATCCATTAACTGAATACGTGTAAAAATTTTACCCGGATAAGACAGCAGCTTATATAAAAGCATAAACTCCTTCTGCGGCAATTCCTGCGATTCTCCATTTTTTGTTACTGTAAGAGAATCATAGTCCAATGTAACGCTTCCGATTTCAATTTTTCTTTCCGCAACAATCTGCGCACGCCTTAAAAGCGCTTTAATACGCAAAATCATCTCTTCTTCATCAATCGGCTTTGTCATATAATCATCGGTTCCTACAAGAAATCCCTTATGCTTGTCCGCCGGAAACTGTTTGGCAGAAATCATAAGAATTGGCAGATTGTTTTTACATTCTCTGAGAGTTTTTGTAAATTCATAGCCATCCATTTCCGGCATCATAATATCCAGCACTGCCAAATCAATATACTCTTTATCCAGAACCTCCAGCGCAGTCTTTCCATTATCCGCAGTAGAAACCGTAAAATGCTCGGCTTCCAAAACCGCCTTTAGCAGCCTTCTGGTATTTTTATCATCGTCTACAACAAGAATATGAAACATTTTTTACCTCCATTATATGACAGTTATCTTGCATTATCGAAATATAATTTCCTCCGTAAATGGTCCTACTTCTATATTTGCCTCTTCCAGACTTTTTGCTTTCTTTCCTCTGATATACACATCCTCAATCACTACATCCACAACCTTGCGTTCCTCGTCATATCCCTTGATTTGAGAAGTTTCCTCCCCGCTGCCCATATAAAAGATTTTTTTCAGGGATATTCTCTCAATTCTTTTCCCCGGAGCGGGGTTGTAATAAGGATTGAACTTTATCTGGATATCTATAAGTTTACCATGTTCGATATGTTCTATTCGAATATCTTCATAGGAAACATTTTTTACTGTATTTTTATCGCCTACATTAATCGCCAGACAGCCGAGATATTCCATTTGATGCTCATTATGTTCCAGTATATCTATATTTTCAACACGAATCTGTTCTATAATATTGCCATTATGCTCATAATCGCCATGCGAACCAATCCCGACAGCATGAGCAACATCTGCCCAAAGAGTGCAGTTTGTAACCAGTATATTTCTGCTGTCTCCATTGTAGTCCCAGCGCCTTCCATATATCGCAATACAATCGTCGGATGTTCTGAGAAAACAGTTCTTTACTGTAACATTGCTGCTGCTCATCATATCCACGCCGTCAGACCACCCTTCACAGGAAAAAGAAGTAATATCCTCAATTAAAATATCTTTACATCCTCCAAGATAAACGCTGTAATGCGGAGGGTTGATAAGATGGATTCCCTGAAACTTAATATTGGAAGCATGACTCATACGAATCCCATTTAACCCGCTGAACCGTTCAAACCTTGCCAGATACAAACATCCTCTTCCATAAATTCTTATATTTTCAGCATGGCTGACAATAAAGGTTCCTACGATAACGGCACCTCCTGCCAGATATACAGTTGTATTTGAAGGAATATGCATGGTACATTCTTCGAGATAATGAATTCCTGCTCCAAAATAAATCATTCTTCCCGCAGGCATTTTTTCCACCTGATAAATCAGTTCTTCCGTTCTGTGAATCGACACTCTCTGTAAATCGCCGGGCAGATATAGTGTATTTTCATTGTCAGGATTTGGAGGTGCCAAAATTTCCCTCGTGAATAAATGCAGATTATGATATCTGTCTTTGTTGATTTCTATGGATAATTTTACAGGGCGGTTTAATTTCAGGCGGACAGTCTTGGCATCAAACGAAACATCTGTCTGTAATGATTTTGGCCTTACATCTACCTGATAAATCGAATACCAACCGGAACGTGTAATTTCCACTTCCACTTCTCCTGTAAAGTCAAAGTATGCCATAGAAGCTTTACGCACTTCGCGCATATCTACCTTTACCTGATAGCAGCCTATATCCTGCCACTCCTCCGTTCCAACTGCACGTACTTTTACATGAAAATCATTTTGCAGTACCGCTCCCTCTGGAATGGGATAAGTTATTACTTTATTCATAAAATCACTTCCTCTTTTCATTCTTCTTTCTTATTCTTTGCCTGTACCTCAAACCAGTCAAAATCGGCATATTTTCCAAAACCGGTTAAATCCTGACAGCAGATTCCCACCATAGTACCAGTAAACCATCCTTCTTTGCATGCCTCATCTGACAGAAAGCTTGCATTGATACATGGTCCTATTTTTTGCAGCAGTTCTTCATCTTTTTCGCAGGCATCACGGTATCCGTAAAAAAATTGTGCATTTACATTTCTTACAGTTAAACCAAGAATTATGTCTCTACCAGTTTCAAGCGGTATGTAATCCGTCAGATATTCATACTTTTTATTTTCCGCTTTTAACAATGTAATACATTTTCCCAAATCTTCATCACTGGAAATATGCAGATATAAATAATTATCTGTATCATACATTAAAATCAGCCCCGCCATCTGCTTGAAAACCTCCGGTTCAAAATCCAGACATGTTTTTGCGTTTATACAGTATTCCGTCATTCTCCGCGCAATCAATGTCTGAGAAAATTTTGAAGCCAGCCCGCTTCTTCCATACATTCGAAGCCACCCCGAACGTTCCGTCAGCGACAAGTAACGTTCACTCATGGGAATCCTCAATGACTGATAATCCAGATGAAGTTTTGATGTATCAAAATTATCCCGAATCAATACATTATTCTTTTCCGATATGCTATTCTTTCTCACAAATTTTGGCGGTTCTGCTATTTCTTTCGGTGTATTTCCACCTTCCGCCATAACAAGCCAGTCATCGTCTGTCCAGCGCATTTTCTGAATAGCGGTTTCTCTGCCAAGCATATATCTTCTGTCACCGGCAAACCGTTCCACATTTGTCGGATTTCGTTCTTCGGACGCTCTGCCGCACAGATGTACGGCATACCATTCCCCGTCCTGCGTTTCAACCAAATCACAATGGCCTGCCTTTTGCAGCAGAATATCTTCATGGTGACGGGAAGTTAGAATTGAATATGCCTCTCCTTCCTGTCTTTTCTCATCAAAGGGCCGGTACATCTCATATGGTCCCCACACATTTTCAGACCTCTGAATTGTCTGTCCATGACCTTCGCCTGTTCCAGTATCCGCGCTGAACAGATAATAAAAACCATGACGCTTGAAGATATGAGGCCCCTCCAGAAAAATGCCGTCTGCACAGTAAATATCCCTTACCGGCCCGACCATTTTTTTCTGCGCTGCATCAAACTCCTGAAGAACCAGACGTCCTGCGTACTTTTTCGGCACCCTGTGGTCTGTCACCATGCTGACCATATATTTTTTTCCGTTATCATCATGAAAAAGAGAGGGGTCAAAACCAAAGTTATTCAGCGCTGTCGGTTCTGACCATGGACCATGAATATTTTTTGCTGTTACAAGATAATTCTCTGTATCATACATATTACAGTAAAATGACCTTACAATTGTATAAACCAGATAAAACATACCCTTATCATAAGTCAGGCAGGGTGCCCATATTCCCTGAGACGGTCCCACTCCCCGCAGGTCAAGCTGAGATATTCTGTTTAATGGATATTCTATCAGCTCCCAGTGAATCAGGTCTTTCGAATGATGAAGACGCACTCCCGGCCACCACTCAAAGGTAGATGTGGCAATATAATAATCATCTTCGACACGGATAATAGACGGGTCAGGATGAAATCCCCGTAAAATCGGGTTATAAATTTTTTCCATTCTATAAATTCTCCTTTCTATTTTGCAAAGCTTCTTTTGAAACTTCTTTTACTGCTGTTCTTCTGGTACCTTATTGATTTTTACGGATATCTGAGCATCTTTCCTGTTCATTCCCATGACAAAAATTTCCCAGCTTTCTTTTGTAGTTTCCGTTATTACAATCGACTGAAAATCCTTACAACTTACAGCTTTAATTCCTCCCGTCTGCTTTCCTGCTTCCAGAATTGTGATAAATTCTGCTGTTTTTGCTTCTGTTGTAAAACTGACTGTTTTTTTCTCCGGTTTGTTCAGATATTCTTGTGAATCCTTCCTGTTCTCTTCTGTAAAGCTATCTTCTCTTTGCGGATATCTTCCCAAAGTCACACTGCCATTCAAAGGCCATGCTTTCCAGACTGCACTTTCCGGCATCGTTTCCACAGGCCCGCTGCATGATATGCCTTTATGAAAATACAGGCATATTACATCCCTCGCCTCTGCTGTATAACAGTTTTGAATAAACTGCCCTGAGCCAAAAGGGTCGTCAAGAAAGCGGTCTTTTTTGGAAAACATAATTTTTCCCTCATTTTCAAATGTTCCCACCGGATGATACAGACAGTCATACCGATGTATTTCCTGCCCCTCTAAATAGTCCCAGACAATACAATATCCATGAAAAAGAATCAGCAGTCTTCTCTGAAAAACCGGTTCTGAATATTCACCGATTTCTCCCTGCTTTCTGACTTTCTCCGGTTTCAAAATAAACCTTCCCTCTTTTTCGCACTTTTCATCAGGAAAGCTCAGAGGATATGGTGTCTGTCCACCATATGGAGGGTCTATCCATACAGTGGTAGTCTGTGCGCATACAGCACTGAATTCATGACTCTTCTGAAAAAACTTTTCCTGTAAATTTCCTACTTTTAAACTTTCAGACTGACAAATCTTATTATGCGCTGCAAAATAAATACATTCACATGGAGAAGGTTTTTGCATTCTTCCGTCTACCACAGTCATATTATGTGCGACCGAAGTCTGCACCCACATTTTAAATAAAAAAGATTGATATCCGTACCATGTATATTCATTATTATGAAATGTCTGATTATCCTTTAAAAAGGAAGCAAGGCTTAATCTGTCATAATGTCCGTGATATCCCCCATGTCCTCCAAATTTCAATACAGCTTGCGCCGTTTTATCCCTTAAAATTCCAAATCCTGCTCCTGAAAGAAGCAGCGAATTCTGTCCCAGTATATATTCCTCTTCTTCCTCCGGAACCAGAAGAGTCTCCAAAACAGGCGATAATTCTGCTATTTGTTTATATAAGGGCTCTTTGTAGAGATAATATGCTTTTTTATACAATTCTGTAAAACTCTGCTCATTGCTGTCATTTACAGAAAACATAACCCCTTTATCTGTCAAAAGTTTTGCCGTACAGTCAAAATAATCCTTTATTGTTCTGGTGGTCCTGGAAAACTTCTCAAACCGCTCAAAGCTCATTCCAAGAAAAGGCTTCTTATCCTCTGCCCATTTCTCGCGCATAGACCAAGGAGAGTGAAGAATATTCCGGTCATAAGATGCCGGAACTTTCAAATCTTTTAAAGAAATTCCATAATTCTCCGCTGCATTGGCAATATCAAAAAACAGTTCTCCTGCAAGCTTTACATATCCTGTCGCCTCCTCAAAATACATGCCGTCATCTAAAAGAACTGACGAGAGCAACTCCATAAAACCGTTATACTGATACAAAAAACGGTCAATCATTTCCTGATTTTGAAGAGCCATGGCGCACAGCAGTCCGGCACCACATTCCGCTATCTGAAAATTATTGCCGTCTCCGTCTGTCAGTCTCCATGAAGAAAATTTCATATAATTTTTAAAACATTCTTCTATATTCCGGTGCTGCCGGACTGTAAAAAAAGGATAAATCAAATCATAGCTTATTGCCACTTTATTAAAAAATTCTGCCTCCTGTACCCAACCTGCACTCTGTGCACGACATACCTTGAAATCTCCTCTTGCATATTCCTCTCTGTTTTCAATAAATTCAAAATAAGATTTCTTAGTATTCAGATAACCCTTTTCTTTCTCTGTCAGTCCGTCAAAATACTTTATTACCTTTTGCAGATAAGTCTCCTTTTCTGTGATTTTCCATGCTACTGCTGTCTTGAAAAGTTCATTTTGAGAATAGGCGGGATATACATGGTCCTCCTGCTCTGATACAGCCGGAACCTCCCATTTTTCTGCCGTTTCCACATATTCCTTGCAAAATGCCCTATATAACTCCTTATCTGTCAAAAGCGCCGTCTTTCTTTTCTGCCACTGATTCTCTGTCAGAAAAAGATAGGGATGTGCTCTTTTTTTCGCTGTCTGAAGCAGTATCTGTTTCGCCTGAGTTCCGTCTCCATCCGGCACAAAAAGAAAAGAGCTTTTTTCCAGTCCTCCCGCCGGAATATCCTCTGTTATTTTTACTTTTATTATGTATTCTTTCTTTTCATAAGCAGACAAAGTTATATAATGCTCATATTCCACAGGTAAACATTCCCTGCCATATTTACTCTGATGAATATTTATCACTCTTTCTCTGTCAACTTTATTATACAAAAAAAGAGAATACTTCACCCATTCTTCTGTATCTCCTGCTTTAGAAGTCTCATCTGTACAAACTGTAAAATCCCCCATAGTATCACTCTCAATACTTTTTAATATAATCGCACCTCCGCGAACAAGTCTGACGGAAATACTGTCCAGATAATTTAAAAATGCTCTTGTCATCTGCCAAAATTCAAACTGCTCAAAGGGAATATCCACAAAATGCTTTCCTTTTCCCGCTACTGCCACAACTCCAAAAACACATGGAAAAAATTCCGGTCTTCCAATATGCAGAGGATAAAGTGTCACTTCTATTTCTGACAATTCCTGCTCTAAAAGCTCTATCTCCAGCCTGATTCCTTCCTGATTTGAAATATCTGTCACCTGAGACAGAATATGCCGATATTCGCCGGTACCTATATCTATTTTCTTTGGAACTCCCTGAAATAATATATTCTTCATTCCATTTCCTCCTGCAATAATACAGTATTGATAGGAAATATTATAAAAAAATTTTTTCTTTCACACAATAGACAGATATGCTGTAAACTAACCTATTCTGTTAAAAAATACCAAAGTTATATTCTGGCACATATGCGATATGCCTGCTTTACAAACATATAATCAAATTCTTTTCTGGATATTTCAAATTTCTTTCCTAAAAAATCTGCCTTCTTTTCAAAATACTCAGCCAGAAAAAGACAAGATATCTCACTGTTTTTCTCTATTTCAAGGTCTGAAAAAACTTCTGTTTTCACTGTATGAACTCCACACCTGTCCAACAATATAAAATAACACCACCAGCACAGATAATCGTGAATAGAACCGACCATTGTATTTTTCCACTCAATCTCATCCTGTATATCCTGTCTAGCTGTTTCTAATGCATGGTCTATCATAAAAAAAGAATTTCCAACGGCATGATGAAAAAAATCCAGAGTATGTATCTCTCCCCCGCCGTCTTCTGCGTAATATTCCAAATATTTTTCCATACATTTCCAATAAAGCTCTCCATTTCCCCACTGAATACAATAGTCTAAAATCCGCCTGTACATCCACCCCTTTCTGCCACATCCCAATGCCTCCTGTGCACGGCAGAGATTTTTCATCTGCATTAATTTTTCTATATGCTGCTTGGCACCATAAAAATCATTACATGCAACATAAATAATAAAAAACGGAATATTCATGCAATGAATACATCCCTCATAATCATTCTGTTTTTTTAAATTTTTTGCCGCCTGCAAGAACTCCTCTTTCTTTCGATACAAGCTATAAAGACGCATTTGAGAGTGATAATAATTTGCCTTATTTCCATATTTCTCTACTGTCTGATAAAACTGCCTCATAAATTCTTCCATTTGCTTATCTGTAATTTCACAGGATTCTTTATAAATATGAAATACAGCTACAAAAAAATACATATTCAAATCTTTCATTGCCTTTGTGGGATACCGGATGACTGCCTCTTCCATATATTTTTGTGCTGCCCATAAGAAACGTCTGGCATATTTGAGAGATTCTTTTATAGACTGGCGGCGGCTTACACAAATAAGATAATATAATGTATCAAAATAGAGATATCCTTCTTTTTCCTGTCTGGCAGATTCCAAAATCTTTTTTAACAGGCGGATAATTGTATCTATATTCGCTTTTTCTGATTTTTCAGTCTGTATCATCTGTTGAACCTGTTTCATCATTAAACGGATATTCTGTATCTGTATTGCATTTATTTCCTCATTCAGATAAATCATAATTTCCTCCTTGCCATTTTTAAAAAATTATAAAAGAAACTTTATGTAAAATCAAGCCGCCGTTCTGAATTTTCCTGTAAAAAAAGCACTGCCGCTCCTGTTTTTCATTCAGAATACGGCAATGCCTTTTATCAATCAGCCCTTGTTTATTATATAATTTATTATTTACAGTTTCTTACTTTACTTCCCTTTTCTTTTTACCAAAAATCACAGCCGCCATTACAGCAAATGATAAACACAATAAAATAGTATATGTACCTGTCTTACTGCTGTCTCCTGTTTTTATCGGATTCTTGACTGTTTTATCCTCTCCGGTTGTTGTCTCGTTCTCTGTTGTCACCTGCACTGGCGGATTCTGCTGACCGTCTGTGACAGGCTCCTTTGTTGCCGGTTCTTCTGTTGTCGGCTCCTGTGGAACTTCTGCTTCCGGCATATAAATCTTAATATATGCAAGATTAATACATAATGTGGCCTCCGGCGCTGTAATATTCAAATCAAGAATATTATCTGCCACTGTCACTTTTGTAGTAACTGCCTGATTTACGGCTACATTCTCTAAAAGCTTCTGTCCTTCTGCCGAAACAATCGGATTTTTTGAACAATTCCACGGGTCAGTAAAATAAAGTTCTACTGTATATTCTCCATTTGGAAGCCCAAAGGAATAGTTCAGATTTCTTGCAACACCGCTTTCAAACTGATTCTTTGTATATCTGTTTGTTGCTGTTTTTGCACTTGCGTCTGTTACAGATGCATCTGTTTCAAACGGCCATGTCCAATCAGTAAACGCCGCGTTTGTCATTGCCGCGTTATTTTCCACTTTTCCATTCACCAGAGGATTTGATACGGTATCTGCAATTCCCCATGTATAACCAGTCACAGGGTCCATTCCATATGCCTGGTCTGTTACACCGTTATAAAGACCAAATAAATCTCCTTCTGACAGGGTGGTGATATCATAGTCTCCACAGTTTACAAAATATGCAAGATTCTTATCTACATCTTTTCTGTCTGCAAGGTCTGTCTCTTTTATAATATTGACCATATAATCTGCACTTGTTTCATGGTCCTCTGCAAATACAGTGATATTCAGTGTTACAAAATTATTTCTGCCTAAATCCACAGTATAAGGAACTGTTTCTCTGACAACTGTACCATTGATTCTGATATATCCATATTCGCTTGCAAGGTTTGTTGTCAGGTCGGTTTCCGAAACATCTTTTCCCACATTAACGGTAAATGTATTTCCGTCTTTTGTAACAATACCTTTGGAAGCCTCCAGAGAAAGACTGGCATCACTGCTGTATGCCTTTGTTATGTAAAGATAAGAGCAGACTCTTGCGGAATCTTTATCATCTGCACTTTCAATTTTCACATCTACTACATCATAAGTCCCATCTGTCACTGTTTTTGAGTAAGCTGCCGCTGCAATCACATTTGATGGAACCTTGATTCTGACTGTATATTCGTCCTCTTCGCCGCTGTAATTTAAAACTGTGTTATATACCTCGCTGCCGCCGACAGAAATCTTAATACTCTTTCCATTGTCCGCTTTTCTAAAGGAAGCCTGAATATAATTATCCTCTCCCTTTGCAGCCTTCATGGTATAGGCAAAAGAGCCGCCTGCCTGCGCAAATCTGTATGTTCCGTCATCTGTAACACCAATAGAACCGTTATTCTTCATATCATGAAGCTCATCGTTTTCATATTGTCCATACCCCGGCTGTACAGTATCAAGCAGCGCATTATTAAATCTGTCCTGCGCCTTGGTTGCAATATACTTGGATGCATTAATTGCACCTGTATTGCTGACATAGTTAAAATAAATTCCATATCTTTCTGTATGCTGGCTGTAATGTGGAACAAATGTCAAATTTGCATCTGTATTTTCCAGAGTCCATTCGAGCTTTCCTTCTGTTTTTACAAGATTATCATTGATATTTGCCATAAATTCTGCCACAGTACCGTTAATTACAGATATTGTTTCTGATTTGTCTGTGATATATTTATCTTCAATCAGCTTGGCAGATGGAATTGTTACATTTACTCCGGTTGTACTTGTAGTCATATTGGAGGTTCCAAGCTTGGCACTTAATACAATAGGACCATACTTAAATGCATATTCTGCTTCATTATCCGGCAGATTATATGCTTTGATTTCCATAGGAAGTGTAATCGCAATCCTGTCGTTATTCTTTAAGCTCTCAAGAATCGCATAACCGGATTCTATCGCTGGATTTACCTTTACATTATTTACAGTTATCTCTGCATTTCCCGCAAGCCATTCCGGAAGCCTTAAAGCAAGCTTTGAAGAAACGTTTGCTGCTCCGTCTATGCTGTTTATTGTAAATTCTGCAACATTTTCTGCCGGAATATTGGCTGTTTGTGTAAGCTTTATATTTTTATCTGCATCTGTTAGCACAGAGCTTAAATACTGGTTTACAATTACCATATCATCTGTATGATAATAAATCGCATTCCCAAGCTTGGTAAAGTTTTCCATGCCACTTCCAGTACAGCACCAGAAGTTTCCTTCCGCTGTCCCATACACTTTGAAATATCCGCTGGCCATAGGCTGGAAATAAGTAGTCATACCTGTTTCTGGATTCTGTGAAGAAAGAATTGTATTATAAAAGGCTCTTTCATAAAAATCCAGATACTTTGCCTTGCCTGTCACCATATATAAGCCCTTTGCGAGCTTCATCATATTGTAGGCGTTACAGGTTTCACAGTTACAGTTCGTTCTTTCGGCATCCAATATATAGTCTGCTCCAAAATGCTCCCATTCACTGTTGTCACCGGTAATATAACTGTGCTTGTCAACTACCATATCAAAAAATTTTTCTGCATATACAAGATAATCTTCTGCATTGACTGTCTCGCCATTTACAGTTTTTCCATTTGTAGTCACATATCTGTTTAATGCCCCTAAAAACTTTGGAATAGTGGTATTTGCATGCTTGTTATTTAATGCATTCGGTGAATCCGACGCTACCAGCTTAAACAGACTTTCCTCATCAAATTTGTGAGCTGCCTCGGCATATTTATCCTCACCTGTAACTGCATATAACTCATACAGACAGTCATTCATTCCGCCGTATTCAATGGCAAGAACCTTATTCTGTGTCGCTGTATCCCATTTTAAAACTCTCGCATATACCCAGTCACCAAGCTTTTTCGCCACGGACAGAGCTGTTTCATTTCCTGTGTATTTATATGTATCAATCAGTCCCGCAAGAACCTTATGCATGGTATACCATGGAACCCATGCCTCACGGGTAATATCCGCAAGCCCTTTTTCCACATTATCAAACTGCAGCTCAATATTATTTTCATCCAGAATTCTTGCACCAAAGATGAAACCTGTTCCTGTCTGATTCTGGCATTTTTCCAGCTCAGTGATAATATAATTTAATTTTTCTTCTACCTGTGCTTTTCTTGTATCATTATCCGGAAGCTCCGCTACCGCCTGCGCCATCGCTGTAAGATAATGACCCATTGTATGGCCGCCGATTAAGGCGTCTTCCCATCCGCCGCCATATCTTGTTTTGCCTTTCATATCCAGACCCGCGGTTTCCCGAAAACCTGCAAGCAGTCTGTCGGCATCAAGATTTAACAAATATTTGATATCTTTTTCCTCTGCATTGGTAAGATAACTGTCTGTAACAGCTACATTCCACAAATCATAATCAGAGATATTTTTGATATATTCTGTATCTGAAGGATTATCTCCTGTTCCAGGCTTATCACCAGAATCAGGTTTATTTCCTGCATATATTTTAATATATGCAAGATTTATACACAAGTTGTCGGATGTGATATCCAAGTTCAATTCATTATCTGATACTGTTACCTTTGTTGTTTCTTCCATACCTGCAACTGCGGCTTCTATCACAGTTTCTCCCTCAACAGCGACTTTTGGATTGTTTGAACAATTCCATGGGTCCGAAAAATAAAGAACAACTGTATATTCTCCATTTGGAACTTCAAAGGCATAATGAAGATTTCTTGCAACACCTTTTTCAAACTGATTTTTTGTATACCTGTTTGAAAGAGTTTTGTCTACCCCATCACCAGTATTGCTTTCAAATGGCCATGTCCAGTCAGTATATGGAGCATTTACAATAGCTGCATTGTTAGCTGTCCCATTTTCCAAGGGTTCTGAGATTGTATCTTTTATTCCCCATGTTTTACCAGTTTTTGGGTCCTCGCCATATACCTGCTCCGTAACACTGTTATAAATCCCCAGAGAATCTCCCTCGGACACCGTTGTAACATCATAGTCACCACAATCCACAAAATAAGCCAGTGTTCCATCGGCATTTTCTGCATCATCTGCAAAAACCTTGAATACTGGCCATTGTACAGACTGTAAGGTCAACGTTCCGGCCATCATAAGCGCGGCAGCAGACATCATTTTCCTTTTCTTCATAAACTTTCTCCTTTACATAATAGATTCATTTCTAAACAAAATGATAAAATCCTGTCTGAAACTATTTCTATTTTACCATTTTTTCCAAAAAAATTAATACAAAAAAGTCTGAATAAGTGTAAAAAAGTCAGGTCTTAATAAAAACCTGACTTTTTTACAAACAATCAATCTTTCATTCGCTGTATCATTTATTGCTTTCTGTTTTCTATCTGCCAGTCAATCGGCTCAAGACCATTCTTCTTCAAATACTCATTGGCCTGACTGAAATGCTTGCATCCGAAAAATCCTCTGTGAGCGGATAATGGACTTGGATGAGGCGCCTTCAAAAGCAAATGCTTTGGATTATTTACCGATTTTGCCTTATTCTGTGCCGGACGTCCCCACAACATATAAACAATCGGTCTGTCCTGCTCATTCACAGCTCGAATCACAGCATCTGTAAATTTCTCCCAACCCATTCCCTGATGAGAATTTGCCTGATGTGCTCTTACCGTCAATACGGAATTCAGCATAAGAACTCCCTGCTTTGCCCATTTTTCGAGATACCCGTTATCTGGAATATAGCAGCCCAAATCTTCCTTGAGCTCCTTGTAAATATTTACCAGTGAAGGTGGAATATCCACATCAGGCTTTACGGAAAAGCATAAACCATGCGCCTGACCTACATTATGATATGGGTCCTGACCGATAATCACCACTTTTACCTCTGACAGAGGAGTAAAGTGAAACGCATTAAAAATATCATCTGCCGGAGGAAAGATTTGTGTTTCCTTATATTCCTCCTGAACCTTTTTATACAGTTCCGCATAGTATGGCTTTTTAAATTCTTCCTGCAATGCAGGCAGCCAGTCATTTGTTATTTCTGACATAATCTTATTGACACTCCTTTATCCTTTAAATATTTTTTTACATCATTAATCTCAAGTTCTTTATAGTGAAACAGTGAAGCCGCCAGAGCTGCATCTGCCTTTCCTTCAGTAAGAGCTTTATAAAAGTGCTCCGGTGTTCCCGCACCTCCGGATGCAATCACCGGTATGGAAACATGCTCTGCAATTGTTCTTGTAAGCTCAATATCATAGCCTTCCTTTGTGCCGTCGCAATCCATGCTGGTAAGCAAAATCTCTCCAGCTCCAAGCTTATTCACACGAACTGCCCATTCCACAGCATCGATTCCAGTATCAATCCGTCCGCCATTTTTATAAATATTCCAGCCCCCGTCCGGACGTCTTTTTGCATCAATAGCAACTACTACGCACTGACTTCCAAATTTATCCGCCGCGTCTGATATCAGTTCAGGATAATTAATGGCTGCAGAATTAACAGAAACCTTATCTGCCCCTTCTCTTAAAATTTCCCTGAAATCTTCAACGGTTCTTATCCCACCGCCGACGGTAAAGGGAATAAAAACCTGCTCGGCTACCTTTCTCACCATATCCACTACGGTTTTTCTCGCATCACTCGATGCGGTAATATCCAGAAAAACAAGCTCATCCGCACCCGCAGCATCATATGCCTTTGCCACTTCCACAGGGTCGCCTGCATCTTTTAAATTTACAAAATTAATACCCTTTACCACCCTGTTGTTATTGACATCCAGACAGGGAATAATTCTTTTTGTATGCATAAGCTCTTCCTTTCTATAAAGCTGCAAAGTTTCTTAAAATCTGCAGACCTGTTTCACCACTTTTTTCAGGATGAAACTGACATGCAAACACATTCTCTTTCTCCACCGCCACATGAAGCTTTGTACCATATTCAATCGTTGCCTTTACAACTAACGGCTCTGCTGCTTTGACATAATAAGAATGTACAAAATAAACGAAAGGATGAGCCTCAAGTCCCCGAAAAAGCTTCCCATCACCGCAAAAATCCAGTGAATTCCATGCAATATTGGGAATTTTAAGTTCCGGTGTCTGTGGAATCCTTAAAACCTCTCCCTGTAATATGCCAAGGCCGTCTATTTCCGGAGATTCGTCACTTCTCTGAAACAAAAGCTGCAATCCGAGACAAATACCTAAAAATGGAATCCCCTGATTAATGACATCATGGATTACATTGATTAAATGAAACTTTTCAAGCTTTTTCATGGCATCGCCAAAGCTTCCTACTCCCGGAAGAACCACCCTGTCAGCAGCAAGTATTTCTTCTCTGTCTCTTGATATAACAGCCTTTTCTCCAATATAGGCAAAAGCCTTCTCCACGCTTTTCAGATTGCCTGCATCATAATCAACTATTGCTATCATCTGTCTGCGCTCCTTCCTGTATCTGTACTCCGGAAGCTATTTCTGCAACCTTTAGCGAATATTGTCTGCCTCTTCCAAGAAGATTTATTTCTCTTGCATCGCTTTCTGTAATTCCGTATGTATTCTGCAATTCTTCCGCAATCCATCCCAAAACGGTATTCATATCGTCATAGCAGTTATATTCCTCTCTTCCGATATCCTTATACTTATCAAACATTTTTACACCGTTTAACAAGGAATCCAGACCATCTTGATAATTTCCAAGCTCTGCAAGCTTTTGATATGCTTCATAATTTCTATAAACATATCCGACAGTTTCTACCTGACCAAAGAAATATTTATCTCCTTTTTTCATATCCAAACCATACAATTCATGATATGCCTTGCCGTATTTCTGGTCTATATAATAGGAAGTCGCTCTGTCTACACTTGACTGATAGCTGTAATAATTCCCTCCGAATGTAATTGCCAGCACAATAAATGCTCCTATGGACAGCAAAAACAGTAAAAATGGCTTTGGAATTGCTAAAATTTCATCCGGCTCCTTTGGTTGCTTTTCCTTCTTCGGCTTCTTTTCCTTTTTTGGCTTTTTAGCTTTCTTTGCCTTTTTATCCTTTTTCGGTTTTTTCTCTTTCTTTGGTTTCTTTTCTTTCTTTTTCTTCTCTTTTTCAGCTTTTTCCTCTGTCTTCGCATCGGCTGCTGTCTCAGAAACTCCAAGCCCGTCACCCAGACCCAAATCTGTAATCAATGAATCTATATTCTGCGTCTCTTCTGTCGGCGGTGCTTCTTCTGTACTTTGCAGCTCCTGTGCTGCTTCTGTTTCTGTCTCCAAAGGAAGTGTCTGTTCTGCTTCTTCCTGAGCACCCTCTTTTGCCTCTATCTGACTTTTTTCCATTAAATCCAGAGCAACATCGAGCGTTGTATCCTCTGGACTTTCTTTTTTATTTTTTCCTTTTTCCTTTTTGTCTTTTCTTTTCTTTTTTCTCTTTGTATTTGATTTTTCCAAATCTGCGATTTCCTGATTCTCTGCTTCATTTTCGTTCTGTTCTTCTACACCCAGAATGTCCATCAGACCTTTCATATCATCCTCAGAAACACTCTCTTCTGATACATTGGATTCCTCTGCTGTATCATTTACAGGCTCTGACGATATTTCTTCTAGCTCCTGTTCTGGCTGTTCATTTTCCGGTACAACAGAATCTGCTGTTTCTGCAGGCGCACTTGGATATTCATGTACTGCATCTATTGGTACATCCCGATATTCCTCTGTTACAGGGTCCTTATATTTCTCAAAGGTTTCCTTGGCAATTTTCTCCGGTGTCGCCTCCTCTTTTACAGGTTCTGTTTCGCCATCTATCCAGTCCTTTTCAATTGACTGAAAGAAATCCTCATCCGAGCCTGCCAGTCCCTTTAACTCATCATCAAACGCATCGGACTGTCCGAAAAAATCATCCTTAAGCTCACCCTCATCGGCATTGCTTAAAACAGAATTCAATAAATCGTCAAGGTAATCCTCTTCTGTTGTATTATCCTGCTTTGGCATTGTTATCCTCCATTATAAAATAAATCTTTTCTATTCTATATCTCTGTAATAAAATCATTGCTGTCCATTTTCACAGAAAACGACTTTTCTTTAATTTCTTTTGCAATCTGTGGTAATTTTTTATTGACTCTCACAAAGCAGGCTTTCTGATTCAGCATAGCCACCTTTTCAAAAGGCCATCGAATAACTGTGGGATATGCAAATCCAGCTCCCAGCTCCAAAATACATATCTTCCTGTTTAAAGTTCCCTGAAGCCACAGCATATATCGCTTCCAGCTCTTCTCATAGCTTTTTTCCGAATAGTCTGTCGTGCCTGCAAAATTCATCTCCATATAAGCTCCACATTCTCTGCATTTTGGGATTTCCTGTCTGATTTCGCTGCATGCCCCACCATTCTCGTATATCTGTAAAAGTCTGTGATTCAGTCTTTTAAAAATCTCCTCTGTTTCAAAAAACTCCCTCTGACAGCCGTTTTGACACTTTATCTGTCTTCTTGTTCCACAGGGACTTACTATCCGTTCGCTGTCAAAATCGGAAAAATAAATTACATCATCCTTACAGACAGTGACCGCAAAATAATTTTTATCTCCAATCAGCCTGTGCAGCCTGTTATAAATCTCAAGCTTTTCCATAAATGGTCCCTGCCTTCTCTTTTCAGCTTCGAAAACATACAAGCTGTTTTTTAAAAAATTACGTTCTTCCTCTTTAAATATTTCTATTTCATCTGCAAAAGCCTGATAAACAGAACTTTTTTTCAAAATATCTTCTGTATTTATCTGCAGCTCTTCCCCGATTCCCAGCAAAACCATATCCGCTTCGCTGATTTTTTCCCTGATTGTCTCTAATATATCCAAGCTTACAGCCTCCGGTAAATTTTGTTTGAATACAACAGGTATACACTTTCATGTATACCTATGTCTTTCAGGAAATTCTTCCCAGTAATTTATCTATTACCTGAACAAGACTTCCGATTTCCGGTTTTGAAAGCTGATAATCAGCTCCAAGTGCCTTACCTTTTGCACGCATCTCGTCATTTACAAGAGAAGAAAAGATAATGATAGGTATCTGTTGCAGCTTCTCATCTGATTTGACAAGTTTGGTAAGCCTGTGGCCATCCATAATCGGCATCTCAATATCTGTAATAATACATCTCACCTTGTTCTCTATATTGCCCTGTGCCTTATAACTCATAAGCTTCTTCCACGCTTCATCTCCATTTGTTGTCTGTATAATATTTGTATATCCTGCCGTTACCAGAGAATCATGAATTAACTGACTTAAAAGTGGAGAATCCTCTGCCATAAGAATCGGGTCATCACATCTCTGTCTGTCACCAAGCATTTTAATATCAGATACCTTCAAACCTGTTTCCGGACTGATATCTGTCACTATTTTCTCAAAATCCAGTATAATAATCAGCTTGTTATCAAGCTTTATAATTCCTGTGGCAACACTTGTTTCACTTGTATTTAAGGTTGCTTCCGGCTTTATAATATCAGCCCATGAAATTCTGTGTATTCCCATGACAGACTGAACATGAAATGCGATATCCAGCTTGTTGAAATTTGTAATAATCATCATATCACTTTTTTTTGATTCTTTTATTCCCAGATTCAGCTCATTTTGAAGGCTGATTACTGTAATAATTTTATCTCTCGGCATAAAAATACCTTCGATACTCGGATGAGTATTTGGAACTGGTGTTACTTCCTGATAAGGAATAATTTCACGAACTTTTGCCACATTGATGCCATAGTGGTTATTACCGATGGTAAACTCCAGCACTTCCAGCTCATTTGTTCCGTTCTCCAATAAAATATTTGTTTCCATAAATTTCTGCCTCCTTAATTTATGACAACAGTTCCCTGTCTGTCATTATATGTGATATTCAGTTTTACTGAACTAATATTCTTTGCATCATTCTCATTTATCTGCGAGATAAGAACAAGTTCCTGTGTACTTCCTGCCGGAATGATTCCATTATATGTATTAAATGCATTAAGAAGAGCTGTAACCTGTACATTTACTTTGACAGAATCATTGATAATTCCTCTGTATGAGGCAGCCGGCTCCATCATATTCAATGTCACATCCTGTCCTGCAGTATTTACGACATTAAATTTATAAATCAGAAGCTTATAACCCTTTATCGCCTGCATGCTCATTCCAAGCTCGCTGCCGTTTGACGGATAGGCATTTGTCACCTCATAGCCGTTTGGCTGAATATCCAGTCCGCTTATTCCAAAGATTTCATTCATGCTTTTTGTATCAGAGACCTGTGTTCCTGTCGAACCTTCTGGATTTCCCGGATTTACAGGCTTTTCTGTAACCGGCTCGCGTGAAGGCTGCTCTGTTGTGGTTTCCTCCACAGGTTCTACATAACGCATTCTGTCAATATAATTCTTGTCATGTTTAAGAAGAAGATTCGCTGCGTATTCCGCATATAAATCCCTGTCATCTTCTGATAAATCCAGAAGATTCGAATTTTTACAACCTGCCAGACAAAACGCTGTTATTACAGCCAGCCCAAAACACAGATATTTCTTAAAATATTTCTTTTTCATATGCACACCTTACTTTTCCTTTTTTCAAAATATTTAAGACTATTTTATCATTATTTCAGCAATACTTCAACATTAATTTTTGTCTTTTTCAACTTCAAACCAGAAATTTACTCCGTTCTGCCGGTTTTCCACTCCACACTTCATATTCATGGAATCCATAATCGCTTTTACAATGGAAAGACCAATGCCGCTTCCACCATATTCCCTTGTTCTGGCCTTGTCAACCTTATAAAATTTTATCCATACCTTATTCAGCTCCATTTCAGGAATCTGTCTTCCTGTGTTAAATACATTTACTCTGACGATATATTCTTTTTCTTCAAGCTCAATCGCGATTTTCTTCTCGAAATCCAGATGATGAATGGCATTGCTTACATAATTTGTAATTACCTCCTCTATCTGAAATTCATCTGCCCATACAAAAAGCTGCTTCTGGTTGTCAAAAAACACTTCCGCTCCTTTTTCCTGCAAAAGAATATTAGACTGATTCAATACCTGGTCAATAACAGCAATTAAATCAAACCGTTCCATCTCTACATAATTGTTTCCAAACTCAATCTGATTTAAAGTAAGCAGTTTTTTTACCATTTTATTCATCTTTGCAGATTCATCAATAATAACATCACAATAAAAATCTCTGCTCTCATCATCATCGTTCACACTTTCCTTTAAGCCCTCCGCATATCCCTGTATCAGTGCAATTGGTGTTTTCAGCTCATGAGAAACATTTGACAGAAAATCCTTTCTCATTTCATCTATCTCAGTCTTTTTCTGTATATCTGTCTCCAGCTTTATATTCGCACTTTTCAATTCTGAAATCGTTTTTTCCAGAATCTCCGAAAGATTATTCATGTTCTGTCCCAAAACCGCGATTTCATCGTGTCCCTTAACATCATATTTCACGTTAAAATCGAGCTTGCACATTTTTTTTGAGATTTCCTCCAGCTTTAAAATTGGCTTGGTAAAACGAATGGAGAAAATCATCATGGCAATACTGCTGGCAACAATAATCACCAGTCCCACCCGCAGATAAAAATTAGTCGCCATAATTACGGTATCTGTAATGCTTTCCAGCGAACTTCTCATAATAAAGAAATCGTTTGTACTCTCAATTTGTCCACACATTTCCAGATAGTCCCTGCTTCCATCTTCGTCATGCATTTTCTGAATCACATAGCTTTCAGTATTTTTAATAAAATTATTATCCGGCTTGTTATTATTAAATAAAATATCCTTTAATCTGGCCATCAGCATTTCATTTGTAATTCCAAATCCTGAGCCAAATGTCACCATAAGGTCCGAATCTACCACTAATGCAGAAATTCCCTGTGTTTCAAATCTGGATGCAAGTTTCTGCGCCATCTGAAGCTTCTGTGAAATGGCATTTTCTTCACTGTCAGCCAAAAGCTCATTAATATCATCATATGCCTTCAGCAAATCCTTTGTCTTATCTTCCACATAATAAGACTCCATAAAGGTTCTGTTGATAAACCATGATGTCATAACAGAAAACGCAGTAAAACCCACCAGTATAATCACAAGCCTTGTTCGAATAGAATGTGTCAATCTTATCCTCATAAACTTATCCTCATAATCTTATCCTTATAAACTTATCTATCCTCTATAATCAAAAAATGGAGCTGCCGCACGAACAAAGTGCGCACAGCTCCAGCTTCAGCTTTCAATTTCAAATTTATATCCCATGCCCCAGATTGTCTTGATATAATCTGCTTCCTTACCAAGCTTTGCCCTCAGCTTTTTTACATGTGTATCAATTGTCCTGGCATCTCCGAAATAATCATAATTCCAGACATTATTTAAAATCTGCTCTCTGGAAAGAGCAATACTTTCATTTTCCATAAAATAAACCAGCAGCTCAAATTCCTTAAAGCTGAGTTCTACTTCCCTGTCATTTACTTTGATAATATGAGCTACTTTGTTCAATTCTATTGAACCTGCTCTCATAATTCCGTTTTCATCACTCTTGGCAGTCCGTCTCAATATGGCATCTGCTCTGGCTACAAGAATTTTCGGACTGAAAGGCTTTGAAATATATTCATCTGCCCCGCACTCAAAACCTGTCAGCTCATCGTCCTCGGAGGTTTTTGCCGTCAGCATAATAATCGGCACTTTGGAGTATTTTCTTATTTCACGACAGACTTCCCAGCCATTCATTTTTGGCATCATAACATCAAGAATCACAAGAGCGATATCTTTATTTTTAAAAAACAATTCCACTGCCTCTTCCCCGTCTCCCGCTTCAATTACCTTATAATCCTTTTTTACAAGAAAATCCTTTACCAGTTTTCTCATTCTTGCTTCATCATCTACAACAAGCACCTTTAACTCTGCCATATGCTCACCTCATCTTATTACTGTTCGCCATTTTCCAGATTTTCAAGCTGTTTTTCTCTCTCCTTGAGCTCCTCATCCCATCTTGCAAGATTATCCTCTTTTTCTGTATATTCTGCATTGATTCTTGTTCTGTAATTAATAATATTCAGATTTTTGCTGTTATTTGAAATCACAATAAACAGAATCAGAAAAATAAGAAAGATAATATTCAGTACTATCATATTAATATATTTTGTCCGGTAAGGAGAAGTTTTATCAATGCTTTTTTTTATCTTTGGAAGATTAAATTTTATTTTTCTGTGTCTGGACTTTGGAGCATGAACAGGAATCGCCTCTATTTGTTCATTATCAATTTTGTCATTGTTATATAAGTATCCCTGAAGTTCTTTTAAAAATTCATAACCAATCGGAGTTTTAAAAAGCTTTTTTTCAATTACTGTATTATAAATGTTTAATACGTTTTTAGGTTTTGAATAATTAGTTCGTTTTTTCAGATATTCCACACCCTCCAATTCGGTTTTTGCTTCCTTTAAACTCTCTTCATCCTCAAACAAATAGCCTTCCAGCGTATATTTTTCATTCTTCATTGCCATGCTCCAATTCTAATCTTCATTTTTTCATTCCTGCCTACAACTCATTTTATCATAAATTACAGATAATCTCAACTAATACACAAAAAGTTCATTTTTTGATAAAGGTTCATTTTTGTTAAAGGTTTTATTTTTTTATATCTGTTTTATTTTCTAT
>ERZ778516.378-NODE-378-length-37394-cov-5.404965_pt1 | contig 37394 bp, 27 predicted proteins | sample MGYA00510342_ERZ778516 | MGnify/ENA primary metagenome ERZ778516 (study PRJEB29527, sample SAMN07138961) | mouse gut metagenome | material: feces | host: mouse | place: China:Nanjing | collected 2016-01-25 ...
GAAATGATATAAAAAACAAGACCTTTATTAAAGTACGCCAAAAATCAGAGAAATGATTCGAAAGACGAAGTTTTCACTGATTTTTTCTTTATATAAAAAAGAGCATCGCCCCATAACTAAAAATTAGTTATTTTGCGACACTCCCTTTTAATAAACATTTTAAGGAGGGCTTTAAAAATGAATTTAGAACTAATTATTGAAACCATTGAATACAATCAGGAATTGGCTGATACCAACTTAGCCGAAAATGATTGGTCTGACAAAATAACGGATGGAATAAACAACACTGATAAAAACAAGGGGAGAAAATAATATGGCTTTATCAATTACACAAATGCTCTGCCCAACTGGTAAACATGATATCAAGTGCCCTTATGGTATGTCACCTGAATATATCACTGTGCATAACACTTATAACGATGCTTCTGCAATGTCCGAAATCTCTTATATGATAAGCAATAACAACCAAGTATCTTATCATTATGCGGTTGATGATACAAGGGCTGTACAGGGAATCCCTCTTGACAGAAATACATGGCATGCAGGTGATGGAAATTCTGGCACAGGGAACAGAAAAACAATTGCAGTTGAAATCTGTTACTCCAAGTCGGGTGGGGACAGGTTTATCAAAGCGGAACAAAACGCCGCTTATTTAGTAGCTGCACTTTTGAAAGAAAGAGGATGGGGAGTTGAAAAAGTAAAGAAACATCAGGATTGGTCAGGGAAATACTGCCCTCACCGGACTTTGGATATGGGCTGGAATAGATTTATCAACATGGTTCAATCAATGCTGGATAATTCAAATAAAGTGACAACAAGCCAGAAAGAGCCTGTGAAAATAGAAATGTACAGAATAAGGAAATCATGGGCAGACACATCAAGCCAAATAGGAGCTTATACAAATCTGGATAACGCCAAAGCTGCCTGTAAAATGAGATACAGCGTTTTTGACAGCAATGGAAACATAGTATATACTCCTGCAGCTCCTGTTACCCATAAATATTCTGTTGCGCAGTATGTTATATTCGGCACGTCTTATCCAAGCTCTACGCTGCCTTGTGGGATTACATATGCTACTTCTGGCTCTGGTCGTGGGAAAATTACTGCAATTGTGGACGGACAGGCTAAATATCAGATTGATAACGGAAGATGTTATGTAAATGATGGGGATATCAGCAGCACATATACGCTACAATCTGCTCCTGTCGCGCCAACAAATACAAAGAAAACACTTAATGTAAATGCTTATTATAAGATTTATGCTGGCAGTAACTGGTACAGCGAAGTCAAAAATCTTGAAGATTATGCCGGTGACAATAAAAATCCAATCAAGGCAATTGCTGTAAAAACAGATAACGGTTCCATAAAATACAGAGTTCATATAAAAAATGGAGACTGGTATCCATATGTCACAGGCTATAATCTGTCAGATGCCATAAACGGTTATGCCGGCGACTGCCAGAATGATATAGATGCCATAGAAATATATTTTACAACTCCTGACGGCTATCAATATAAAAAGGCAAAATACAGGCTGGCTCCAATCGGAAAAGATTACTACAGCTGGCAATATGATAATGAAACCACGAATCATCAAGACGGCTATGCCGGCTCATTTGGCACATCATTTGGCAGATTTCAGTTAATTATTGAATAGCAAAACACTTTCATACTATATTCCTGCAAATAAAATACTTGTTTCACCCTAAAATCTATGGTAAACTATATCAGGAATATATTATGGAGGTGTATCATGAAATTTTGTCCTATATGCCAGAAGGATTTTGATGATAATAAAACAGACTGCATAACCTGTGGTCAAGCTCTTTTAAATGGAAGCTATCTTGAAAATGAAGTTATTTTTGAATTTTCAAGTGAAGAACTGATATTAAAGCTTTTTAACTATCTGTGTGAAAGCGGCTTTTCCTCTGTTCAGTATGGCCATAATGCCAAAACAGAGATGTATTATATTACTGCTTCTTCCGATGAAAGTGACAAAATATTTCAAAAAACACTTCTGTCTCTTAATGATGAAGAATCCAGCCTGAGTTTAACGCAATCTGAGCGTGAGACAGTGGCTGCATATATCACTGAAATGGCAGGAGACATTCTTCCTGATGAAGGAGCAAAAACTTATGTAAATGCAAAGGACCGATATGAAAATATGATGTCCTCCGCTTCCAGTTTGATAATTGTAGGACTGATAGGATTCGTCTTTGTAACACTGGTTTATTTAAAATTGATTAATCTTCAAATGAATATTTTTTTCTATATACTCAGTCTGCTGATGTTTTCTGTATTTATTGGAATTGGTATATTTTCTCTGCTCAAGGCAAATGGAATAAAGAAAACTATTTCCACAGAAGAAAATCTGTCAGAAGAAATCAAAAATTACCTTCTCACAGAATATAAACCGGAGGATTCAGAAAACAGCTCCTTTGAATATTCAAAAGAACTTACAGAGGAAGAAAAATATTTTTCTCGTACAGAGCATATGAAAAAAAATATTCTTAAACATTTTGAACATGCAGATGAGCTTCTTATTGATGGAATGATTGAAGATGTTTATAATGACCTCTATCCTTCTGACTCTGAAGCCGAAGAAATCTAAAAATAAAATCGGGCTGCCCTGAATAACCTTTTCAGGACAGCCTTAATTATATTCCTTCAACAATATATAAAATACTGCAAAAACTTTTTATCTATTTCTTTACCTATCTCACAGATTATTCTTTTTCCACAGCTATATATTAAGCCCCATTTTCCGTTGTTTCTTCCGGAATTATATACTGACCATTTTCATATTTTGCGTCTTTAATCACATTCCTAGCGCTGTCATAGCTGTCAACAAGATACATTGTTCTTGAAATCTCTTCTCCCGCTTCTGTTCTCTCAACCGCATAAACTACATAGTATTCATTATTATCTACAATAATAGTTTCATCCCACTCTGCTTTTACAATATTATTCGCCGCATTTTTTCCTTCGGCATTAATAATATTTTCTGCAAGCAGCATGTCATTTACCCGATTCTGTGCCTCGTTTAAAGAAACATGTCTTGGAATTTCCAGATTATAGGAACGCACGGCTATATCACTTGCAATCCCATATTCATCAATAATTACAAATTTCATAATATGTGTTCCTCTTAACATCTGCAGTGGTTTATATTTCTGTCCCTCCGGCACCTGACTTTCATCTGCAATATATAACTCAGAATTTTCATTCGGGTCTGCCGGTTTTACGGAGCCTTCTGCAATAGTATAATAGCATTTACTTCCCTGTGGAACATCAATCTTAATTTCCGTATAATCTGTATAATATCCCGAATCCGGCGTAACTACGGGTTCAGCAGACGCAAGCACTATCTCATAATGAAATTCCTTTATCTTGCTTTCTACCTGATTGGAATTTACTGTAATTGCTTTTAATGTTGTAATTCCTTTTTCTGTATCTGTATCATCTGCGGTTCTGAATGCTGTAATTTTTATCGGTTCCGTATACTCAATTCCATGTGTGGAAGGATTTTGTCCGTCAATCGTATATCTGATAGTAGAATTTTCCTCACAGGTAAGTGTTACCGCAAACTGAGCAGAATACTGACCACTTTCTTTATCCGATGCAGGAACTGGTATAATATAATCCTTTAATGCTTCCTGCACTGCTGTATTGTTATCATCCACAGTCCGCAGAAAATCGGTAAGCACCTTTGGCGGCTTATTATCACTGTAATATTTTGCAAGCTTTACAAAATATTCAGAAAGTGAGGTATCCAGCTTTACAATCTCCAGCATATTATCTGCATAAGTATCATCTATTCGATTTGTCTTTTCATAAATATCATTGATAAGTTCACGGATTTGTACCAGATTTTTTGAAGCTGTCTCTTTTTTATCTTCATTGTCACCCGCGGTTTCATAAGCCTTTTGTGCTTTTCTCAGCGCGGACTGGGCATCCTTTAATGCGGTACTGTAATCCTCTTTGTCATATTCCTTTGAGGCAATTCTATAATAATCCTCATAGGAAGTCAAATTAAAATGTACATTGTCAAGAATATAAATACCTCCGGCTATTCCAATTGCCAGTACAATTAAAACAACTACGGTTATAATAACTGCTTTCTTTTTACTCTTCTTTTTCTTTTTTGTATTTTTTTCGCTTTTCTTTTCTTTTTTCTCAGATTTGGGCAAATCTTCTTCCACAACATCCTCTATCTGCATATCATCAAAATATTTGTCCTCATCATATTCCCATTCGTCTTCCCCCTCTTCCTCTGAAGTTGATTTTCTACTGCCGGAATAAATATTATCTACCCGAAGCTCCTTTTGTACTTTTAAAGCTTCTTCCTCAAATACAGTCTCATCAAACTTAACTGCAAAGTCTTCGATATCATCTTCCTCGTCATCATCAAATGCATCCAGCATTGCCCCCACATTATTTGCCAGCTCTGCTTCAATATCATTTAATTTCTGGTCTGTATGAAGCGGAGTTCCACAATTCAAACAAAATGTCTGTGTATCCTTACATTCTGCGCCGCAATTCGTACACTTCATTCCTAAAACAAACCTCCAATCTGTTCTGTTTTCACAAGAAATTACTTTATAAATTTTTTCTGTGGATGCTGTCTCAAGTACAGCTAAACCTGAAATCCAGCTTATTATAGCACAAATATTTACTCTTAGCAACAAATTATAAAACCATGCAGCCAACGTGTATGTTGATTGCCAAAAGAATAAAACATCTGTGATACCACATACTTTTGAATGCTTTTCTTATACTTATTCATAAATAACTGTTCTACAAAAAATGTATTATGGGAAAATAAAAGAATTCCCATTTAAAACGGGAATTCCAAGGAAGTTATATTATAAACTGATTCGCTTAATTCATCAATGGGAACTTAAATCTCCGCAAATCACTTTTCTATTATCTCAAAGATTACAGTAAAAGTCAATTAGCAGAACCAAATTTTGTCAACTTTTCTCTACTATTTCACCTTGTTTTTTATAAATAGAACATGGCGGAATATAACCCCTTACCATAGACAGAGGATAAATATTTGATTTTTTTCCAACCACTGTTCCCGGATTTAAAACACTGTTACAGCCAACTTCAACTTCATCTCCAAGAACTGCTCCCATCTTCTTCAAGCCGGTTTTCACCTTTTCTTCTCCTGCCTGAATCGTGACAAGAGATTTATCTGATTTCACATTTGAGGTAATAGAGCCTGCGCCCATATGAGACTTATACCCTAAAATGGAGTCACCCACATAATTATAATGAGGTACCTGTACCTTATTAAACAAAATTACATTCTTCAGTTCAGTAGAATTTCCTACAACTGCCCCCTCACCGACAATCGCATTTCCCCGTATAAAAGCACAATGTCTTATTTCTGCATTTTTTCCAATAATCGCCGGTCCATGAATATAGGCTGTCGGAAATACCTTTGCGCTTTTCGCTACCCAGATATCCTCGCCCCGTTTTTCATATTCTTCTTCTGAAAGTGTCTTTCCAAGTTTTTGAATAAAGGCTCCGATTTCGGGCAGTACTTCCCATGGATATGTTCTGTCCTTAAAAATTTCAGCAGCAATTGTTTCCTCCATATGCTCAAAAAGAACTTCATTCTTTAATATTTGCCATTCCATGAATTTATATTCCTTTCTCAATCAATTTTCTTATTCTACTGTCACAGATTTCGCAAGATTTCTCGGCTTATCAACATCACACCCACGCAGTACCGAAGTATAATATGCAATTAACTGTAATGGAACTGCTGTAATCAATGGCATTAAAATATCATCCTCTACCTTTGGCACATGCACCATATAATCCGCCACATCTTCCGTCATTTCTACTCCTTCCTTGCAGACCAGAATCACCCTTGCTCCTCTTGCCTTAACCTCTTTTACATTGCTGACAGTCTTATCAAATAACTTATCCTGTGTAGCAACCGCAATAATATTCATCGTTTTCGTCACCAGTGATATCGTACCATGCTTTAATTCTCCAGCCGCATAAGCTTCCGAGTGAATATATGAAATTTCCTTCAGTTTTAAAGAACCCTCCATACTGAGTGCGTAATCAAGTCCACGCCCGATATATAACAGGCTGTCGGCATTGACAAGCTTTGATGCCACATACTGGCACTGTTCCTCTACTTCAAGTGTTTTTTCCACAAGCGCCGGAATATCTATCAGCATTTTAGTCAGTTCGCCACAGCGTTCCTTTGAAATTTCTCCTTTTGCGTATGCAAGCTGAAAGGCAAACAGATACATAATTGAAAGCTGCACAGAATAAGCCTTAGTAGAGGCGACCGAAATTTCCGGACCCGCATGGGTATAAATCACAAAATCTGACTCTCTGGCAATTGAAGAGCCTTTTACATTTACAATCGAAAGTGTCGTTACATGACTTTCCTTTGCAAGCCTGAGTACTGCTTTTGTATCTGCAGTTTCTCCCGATTGAGAAATCAATATTACAAGGTCATTTTCTGTCAACACAGGTTCTCTGTATCGAAATTCTGAAGCAATATCCACTGTTACTTCAATTCTCGCCAGTTTTTCAATCACATATTTCCCCACTACTCCAGCGTGCATTGCAGTTCCACAGGCTACAATGTAAATTTTTCGAAATTTATTCAGCATATCACTGGTAATCCCACATTCCTCAAGAAATGGCATATTTTCCATTACTCTAGGTGTAATCGTGGTTTTTAACGCAGTTGGCTGCTCATGAATCTCTTTAAGCATAAAATGCTCATATCCGCCTTTTTCTGCCGCTTCCTCATCCCAGTTCGCATGCTGCAATTCCTTTTCCACTGTGGAACCATGGATATCAAATATTTCTATTTTATCCTTTGTAATTACAGCGATTTCATTTTGCTCTAAAAGATAATAGTCTCTTGTATATTTCAGGATTGCGGGTACATCAGAGGCAATAAAATTTTCATTTTCCCCTGCGCCGATAATCAAAGGACTGTCTTTTCGAATTGCAAATACCTTATCCGGAAAATCAGCAAACACAATTCCAAGTCCATAGGAGCCTTCTACTTCACTGATAACATGAGCAATCGTTTCCACCGGATTTCCTTTATAATAATAATCTAAAAGCTTTGCAACTATTTCTGTATCTGTCTCGCTGATAAATTCATAGCCTCTTTTTGTTAAAAATGCCTTTAGCTTAATATAGTTTTCTATAATTCCATTGTGTACCACAGATACCCGTTTATTTCCATGTGGATGAGAATTGATATCCGACGGTTCTCCGTGGGTAGCCCATCTTGTATGTCCGATTCCGCAGTGCCCCACAGGTTTATGTCCGGTTTTCAATTTTTCCTCCAAATCCTTTAACCGACCCTTGGTCTTTTCTACCTGAATCTTTCCATTTTCAAATACGGCGATTCCCGCTGAATCATATCCTCTGTATTCCAGCTTTGAAAGAGCACTGATTAAGATATCTGCGCAGTCTTTTTCTCCTACATATCCAACAATTCCACACATATTGTTCCTCCTGATAATATGAATATTCTTACAAAATATAAAAAATATTAATTATAACTGCAATTTCATCTTATGATAAGCAGCTGTTTCTATTTGTAATTTTCCGATATTTTATCAAAAAAGCTCCGAAGCTCCGTCTGATTGTTCAGCCTCAGCACTGCATGTACTCTGCGGCTTACAAAATCATCCAGCTTTTTCATATATTCCTCTCCTGTAATCAAGCCCTCCGCCACATAGGTCAACCCCTTTTCCCAACTTGCGGTAAGTTCCGGATTTAATAAAGGTTTAATCGAGCAGTTTACCACATCATATATCATTTCTCCAAGCTGCGACGGCGTCAAAGTCTGTGTCTTTTTATTCAGACAGATATATTTATTATTGATAAGCTTTTTTAAAATCTCCGCTCTGGTTGCGCTGGTTCCAATACCACTTCCTTTTATCTGTGCACGCAATTCTTCGTCTTCAATTAACTGTCCTGCGTTTTCCATTGCAAGAATCATAGAACCTGAATTATAGCGCTTCGGCGGCGAGGTTTCACCCTCCTTAATCGTCAAACCGTCAAGACATAGCATATCATTCTTTTTCAGTTTTTTCAATCTCTCAATTATATTTATGTCAACATTTTCGCTTCCATTCTCATTCTCGTTTTGCTCATTTTTATTTTTATTCCCGCTTTCACTTTTTCCATTTTCGTTCTTATTTTCATTTGTATTACCCGAATCCTTGTCCGATTTTTTGTATACTTTGGCAACCTTTAAATATCCTTCTTCCAAAAGTACCTTAAAACTGGCATAAAATTTTTCTTTATATCTTTCTTCCAAGTCTTTTTTTAAATCGGAATACGTAAAACAAATAATATTTATTTTCTGATATACAGCCGGAGGATAAAAAATACTTAAAAATCTTCTTGCAATCACTTCATATACCTTCTGTGATACAGGATTTAAAGACTGCAACGCACCAAATCCCTGACCTGTGGGAATAATCGCATAATGGTCCGTAATCTGCTTGTCATTGACATATCTTGTTTTTGCGATATTTTTATAGCTTCCTCCGTTTAAAATTTCTTCCGAAAACGGCTTAAATACTGGCAGATTTTTTAATCCACTGATATTTTTATATATTTCCTTTGCAACTGCCGTAGATAATACTCTTGCATCCGTTCTTGGATATGTCACCAGTTTTTTCTCATACAGTTCCTGTGTAATCTGTAAAGTCTGGTCAGGACTTATTTTAAATAATTTTGAACATTCATTCTGCAGTTCTGCAAGATTAAACAGCAGAGGCGGATTTTTCAGTTCTTTTTTCTTTTCAATGCTTTCAATAATAAATACCTGACATTTTTCTATAATATCCCTGCCCTCAGAATCCTTTTTTATCATTTCGGCAGTCTTTATATTCTGCTCAATCAAAAACTTTAATTCCTCAGCTTTTTCCTTCTGCTTAAATCCATTTTCTTTATATAAAAACGGAGAACCGGCATACTTTGATTCATCATTTACTCTCCATTCAGCCTCAAAAGAAAAGCCTTCCATATGAAGTCCCGCAAGCACACGATAAAAAGGGGTTTTTACAAAAACACGTATTTCTCTTTCTCTGCGCACAATCATTCCCAGTACACAGGTCATTACGCGCCCCACAGAAATAACGGTTTTCTCTGTTTTTAAATAACTGGAAATATTTCTCCCATATTTTAATGTCAGAAGCCTCGAAAAATTAATTCCCATCAGATAATCTTCCTTTGCACGCAGATAAGCCGCCTCAGATAAATTATCATAGGCAGATAAATCCTTTGCATTTTTGACTCCTCTTAAAATTTCTTCCTCCGTTTGTGAGTCTATCCATACTCGTTTTCTCTGTTTTCCCTTTACGCCTGCCATCTGTTCTACCAGCCGGTAAATATATTCTCCTTCGCGCCCGGAGTCCGTACAGACATAAATACAGTCAATATCTTCTCTGTGAAGGAGATTTTTCACAATCTTAAACTGCTTTTCCACTGACGGAATGACTTCATAAAGAAATGTTTCCGGAATAAATGGAAGAGTATCAAGACTCCATCGCTTCATCTTTTCATCATAAACCTCCGGATAACTCATGGTGACAAGATGTCCTACACACCATGTCACTACGCCTTTTTCTGACTCCACATATCCATCACAGCGTTTTGTATTCATTTTCAGTGCTTTTGCAAATTCTGCCGCAACACTTGGCTTTTCTGCAATAAACAACGGTTTTGCCATATTTTTTCCTTTCTTTTCTGTTTCAGCTCTGTTCATCTAAAGTCAGGCTGTACGCCGGCAGGAAATTTTCAAGAAAATAGTCTGCCTCTTCCATACAAAGAGTCTTTACCGCCTGATAAGTAGATTCTTTTGCCTGTGCAAAATCGGCATTTCCCATGGAAAATTCTTCTACACATTTAATTAACGCGGAAATTTTATCTGCCGCTTTTACATATCTGTGGTTTTCCTGTTCCTCTTCTCCACCAATAATCATTCCTCGATATTCATTCTGCATTTCTTTTGGCAAAGTGGAGACAAGCTGTTCACCTGCATATTTTTCTACATTTTTATAAGCACTCTTTATTTCCGGTGCAAAATATTTAATCGGAGTCGGCATATCGCCGGTGATAATTTCTGTTGTATCATGAAACAGAGCAAGCACAGCAATTCTCTCCGCATTTAAGGATTTGTGAAAATAGGTATTTCCGATAACTGCCAGTGCATGTGCGATAATTGCGGTTTCAAGACTATGTTCTGCAATATTTTCATTAATCGTATTTCTCATTAATCCCCACCGGTTAATATACTTCATTCTGGAAAGCATTGCAAAAAAATTTTTATCCTTCATATTTTCGGGCTCCTAATCAAATAATTTTTTACATTTTATATAGATAAATCTTGTTTCTGACAAATTGAATTTTAGAACAAAGTGCCGCAAAATCTGATTTTGCGACACTTTTATATGTTAGTTTCCTTGTAGTAAATATACCTTACTTTACAGAAAATTTATAAATTGTCTCTGTATGATAAGTTTCTCCTGCCTTTGTCACTGGCTGTTCAAATGATGATACATTAATCGCATTCGGAAAATACTGTGTTTCAAAGCATAAGCCGCTTCTCTGAATATATTTTGCACCGTCTTTTCCTGTCAGAGAACCATCTAAAAAGTTTCCTGTATAGAACTGAATACCCGGAAGGTCTGTAAATACTTCCATATATCTGCCGGAAACCTCGTCATAAAGAGAAGCTACAAGAGCAGTTTGGCCCTTCTTTGTCTTTAAAATCCAGTTGTGGTCAAAACCTTTGCCCCAGTTTAACTGGTCATAATCTGTTTCGATATCCTGTCCTACTTTCTTAGGGGTAGTAAAATCCATCGGTGTATCTGCTGTTTTTCTGATTTCGCCGTTTGGTATGGATTCCTCATCCGCAAACGTAAATTCATCTGCATCTATCCACGCCGTCTGGTTAAGAATTGTTCCGGATGCCTGTCCTGCAAGATTGAAATAGCTGTGATTTGTAAGGTTAATTACCGTATCCTTATCTGGTACAGCATTATACTCAATAATAATTGAATTATCGTCTGTCAGAATATATTTTACAGAAATTTTAAGATTTCCCGGAAAGCCTTGGTCACCATCAGCGCTTTCATAAGTAAATTCAATTGCCTGTCCGCGCTGCTCATCGTAAGTCTTGGCGTTCCACAGTCTCTTATGATAACCATTAAAACCTCCATGAAGATTATTGTTTCCATCATTTTTATCAAGCTCATATTTCACGCCGTTCAGTTCAAAAGCAGCACCCCCGATTCGATTCGCATGACGGCCAATCGTAGAGCCGAAATTCGGCTCATTGACAAAATAGTCTTCAAGTTTGTCAAAGCCCAGAACAACATCTTCAAGTTTTCCGTTTTTATCAGGCACATAGAGTGAAACAAGGATAGCTCCAAAATCTGTATATTTTGCCACAACCCCGTTTTTATTTTTCACTGTGTAAAGAGAAGCCTGTGCGCCGTCTTTTGTTTGTCCGAATGATTCTTTTTTAAATGACATAATGATTCTTCCTTTCATTTTTTATGAGGACTATTATACTAAAAAACTTTTCACTTTTCAACAGACAAGTGGATATATTTCCACCAAGTATGATATTAGAAGTTTTTTTAATATTTGATAATAATAAAGAAATACAAACTCCATACAAACAATATAATAATAAAATAACAAACAGCGCTCTAAAAACAGACGCTGTTTGTCAGCTTTTTCTAACTATACGATTATATCCTTCATCTTACAATATCATACTGCTGTCCTCTTCCCTGATTCCCAGTGAAATATTCAAATTCCCGTTTCTGCATCTCAGCGAATCAATAAGCAGCTTTTCATTCACATCCTCTTTCAGTTCCACTGCGTAAGTAAGCTCATACAGGGTTCCTAGATTTGTTGTTTTCACCTTTTCAAGCATTGCGCTTTTTGTATACTCCTCAAATAAATCATCAAACGCTCCCTGATAATTGAGATTTTCCGGTATGGTTATTGTAAGCTGCTTTGTCTGTGTCTTTTTTACTGCATAGCCAAATCTGTTTAAAAGAAAATACACTGCTCCTATACTCACACAGAATACAACAGCAAACAAAATATATCCCACTCCGCAGGCAAGACCAGTCGCCATCGCAAAAAATACATTTACAATATCCTTTGAATTGCCCGGAACGCTTCGAAATCTTACCAGCGCAAATACACCGCCGAGAGAAATCGCTTTTGCGATATCAGAACCAATCAGCATAATCACTGCCGCTACGCAGACTGGAAGAATTACAAGTGTAAAGGCAAAATGCTGTGAATATTTCTTTTTCACATCACTAAAAATATAAACTAGACTCAAAAACATTCCCAGTGCGAGTGCGACCCCCAAACTAATCAGTATATCCGCTGTTTCTAAGCCAATGCCTGCATTTGCGGTTGATGTTGAATCTGCTGCTTCAAATATTGTCGTGAACATTTGATTTCTCCTTTCTCTTCTCCTGCATTGATTTTCTGTATTGTTTTTTTATACTCTGTTCCATATTTTGAAAACGAAGTCGGAAAAAGCGCCTTTTCTGACAAAAGCTTTGTAAACCACAGAGGTATTGCTTCCGAGCTTTTAATTTCCATAAGCCAGAACATATTGTCAATTAACAGTTCTCCCTGATTTCCTTTTTCCAGCCCTACATCTATTCTTCGACTTCGGATATTTGTGTCAAAGGTAACTCGAAAATCCTGATTATCTTTGGAAAAAAACGCCTGTCTGTCATAGGTAAGATATACCTTCGGCTTTAAGTCATATATTTTTAGAAAATATTTGATTTCTTCCAACACCTGCCTGTTAATATAAGGCTGACTGCCGGGGTCTGTTCCCTGCTCCACAAGATTGTAGGCTTCAAAAAGTCTTAATGTAGTTCTCCGTTTATTAACCAGCCCTTTGTATTTTTTCTTAATTTCCAAAAATACTTTATCGTTCATTTCCGGCACGCCATAGCTTCTGAGTCTCAGCTTTTCCTTGTAAATAGGCTTTTCTATGGAAGCGCGGATAAGTGCATCATTTTCTGTATCATAATAAATATTGGCTATATTATACAATTTTCCATCCTGATTAAACTTATCCAGCTTCATATTTTCGCTGATATGTTCCAAAAGCCAGAGATACGTTTCTTCTGTCAACAGGTATTTTTTCTCATATCTGCTGAATACTTCAATCGCCATAAAATCATCTCCTCTGTGGTTATCATTTATCAATCATACCTTGTATGCTGTTATCATATAATCCCAAAGTGACAATCATGTGAATATCGGGTGTTTTTATACTGTATATTTTTTGTCTGTTATTTTAAGTTCAAACCAGAAAGTACTTCCCTGACCAGAAATGCTTGTCACTCCATATCGTGCATCGTGAAGCTTTAAAATATTTTTCACAATAGATAACCCAAGACCTGTTCCCATTACCGCACGTTTATGTGTTTTATCTATTTTATAGTATCTGTCCCATACATTGTCTATCTGCTCCTGTGGAATTCCCTCTCCGGTATCCTCCACCTCGATTCTTACAATACCTCCATTCACAAGCTGTCTGACAGTTACTTTTTTATCTTCTCCGGTATAATTTATTGCATTATTAACCAGATTATAAAGAACCTGATAAATTTTAAACTCATCTGCATTTACCCATACTTCCGCTTCGTCGTATTCAAATAAAATTTTATACCCATTCTGTTCTACAAGCTTTGCGTAACGCTCCATTACACTTTTAATTCCCGCTGTCAGATTATATTCTTTCATATCTGCGTTATCTACGCCTGCCTGCAGCTTGGATATATCCAGAAGGTCATTGACAAGACAGGTCAGTCTTTTTGCCTCATCTATAATGACCTGTATATTTTCCTGTGTATTTTCTCCCGGCAAATCTCTCATAATCTCCGCATAGGCGGTAATCATGGTAAGAGGTGTACGCAGGTCATGTGAAACATTTGCTATTAGCTCTCTCTGTAAAAGCTCTGATTTTGTCAGCTCATTTACTGTATAATTTAACGTGTCCGACATTTCAGAAATTTCTTTATATCCACTGTTGTCAAATTCAATATTATAATCCCCTTCGGAAATTTTTTTTGCCGTATTATTAATTTTGATAATTGGCTTTGAAATATGAAAGGAAAGAAGTATCGCCATAATTAAAGACAACACTATCATAATCAATGAAATATAAATAAACTGCTGCTTTATGGCATGAACAGTTGCAGTCACAGGTGTAATAACAGAATCTGCAATAATAAAATATTCCCGACTTTGACTGTCTGTAATGATTTTCGCTGTCAGCATAGTTTCCATACGAGAGTTTTCAGGGATATTAAACATTTTTTCCACTTCTTCCCGTTTATGTATATTCGGGGGTTCTGACATGTTTTCCTGTGACTCTGGCTCTCTGCTTTCTTTTGGCTGTTCATTTTTGTAAGGTTTTTCTAATACACCTTTTTTACTTGATATCTGTACTTCTCCATTATTTTCCAGTGCTATCGCATATAATTTTATAAGTTGTTCTTTGTCCAGTCTGCTGATTGCCTCCGTAGCAGCGCTGCCTGCGGTATAGATTCTTTCACCAGATGAATCTGCCAAAATCATTCGAATATCATAATTTTTAGCAAGATTATTCATTTGCTCTTTATAATCTACCTCGTCTATAATATCCATAATCTTTGAAACCGCCTTCTGCAGCTCTTTTTCTTTGCTTTTTTTATAAAAACGGTCCAGATAAACAATCTGCATAATCCATAAAACGAAAAGAAGAATAAGAATAAAAATCAGAAGGCAGCCAAAAATACTCCATTTTATACTGATTTTTCCGCTGTTTTTCCTATGCTTCAAAACGATATCCCACTCCTCTCAGTGTTACAAGAAACTTGCGATATTCCCCAAGACTACTTCTAAGAAGTTTGATATGCGTGTCCAAAGTTCTGTCATCTCCAAAATAATCATAGCCCCAAACTTCAGTAATCAGCTTTTCTCTTGTCAATGCAATGCCTTTATTTCTTACCATATAAAAAAGCAAATCATATTCTTTCGGTGTCATGTCGACTCTTTTCCCGTCTATTTGAACCAGACGACCGGTAAAGTCTACCAGAAGCCCTTCTCTTCCGTAAATTTCATGCGGAATTTCCTGATTGGAAGTTGTGGTTTCTGTCTTCTGGTATCTTGAAATCACTGCGTTTACCCGCATCATAAGTTCCTTTGGTGAAAACGGCTTTACAACATAATCATCAATGCCAAGCTCAAACCCGTGAATTCTGTCATATTCCTCTCCTCTTGCGGAAAGCATAATCACTGGAATATCCTTAAGCTTTTTTATTTCTTTGCAGGTAGAAAATCCGTCTAATTCCGGCATCATTACATCCAAAATAATTAAATCAAAATCTTTCTTCTGGCAGATATCAAGTGCCTCCATCCCGTCTTCTGCCTCTTCGATTTCATAACCTTCAAATTCGGCATATTTTTTTATAATCAGTCTGATTTTTTCTTCATCATCTGCTATCAATAATCTTTTCATTCAATAGAATTCCTTTCTTGTGCATGCAGCCAACCAAAACCTGATTGCTTAATTATACAGCTATTCAAAGTTAATTGCTTTAATGAAAACGCAGCTATTTCCTGTTTCCGCCTGACGGAACTCACAAAATAGCTGCGGCATCACTCTCATTATTTTTATTTTATTATTTAAACCTTATTTTTCAGAGAAGTGTTTCGATGTATAAATTCTGAAGCCTCCATTAAAAATCCGCTGTGAAAAAGTTTCTCTTTGAGAACATTTTTATAGAATAGCAGAAACCCTCAGCGTTGTCCAGCAGATATTCCAAGAAATCCTTTAATCACGCTCTCCATTTCATCTGCCTGACACACTGTATTATGGCGTATCGGTGCGTTTCTGATTTCATCAATTGCCCTTGGAACCTTTCTGTCTGCAATATCTGCCAGTTTATCCACAAGCACAAAATCATCCATATCATTATATTTTGCATCGATAGCATTCATTACGCTTCTTGTAAACTTAAACGGACTTGCTGTTGATGCAATAACAGCCGGTGTTTTATCTCCGGTTTCTTCCTTGTATTTTTGATATACCTTTGCTGCAACTGCTGTATGTGTATCAAGCACATAACCTGTTTCTTCATAAAGTTTCTTAATCAAAGCCGCCGTTTCTGTTTCTGTGGCATAATTTCCATAGAAATCTGTTAGTTCCTTCTTCATCTCTTCTGTAATACTGTATTTTCCGCCGGAAACCAATTCTTCCATAAGCTCTTTGTTCTTTTCATCATTGTTTCCTGCAATCCGGTAAATCAAACGCTCCAAATTGCTCGATATCAGAATATCCATAGACGGGGAATTTGTAATCATAAATTCGCGGTTTTTATCATAAGTTCCTGTTGAAAAGAAATCATATAATACTTTGTTTTCATTAGAAGCACAGATAAGCTTTGCCACAGGCAATCCCATATTCTTTGCATAAAATGCAGCAAGAATATTTCCAAAATTGCCGGTTGGAACGACTATATTTATCTTGTCTCCATTTTTAATTTCACTGTTTTCAACCATTTTTGCATATGCATATACATAATATACAACCTGTGGAATTAATCGCCCGATATTAATAGAATTTGCAGAAGAAAACTGAAAGCCCTTTTCTTCCAATTCTTTTGCCAGCTCCTTATTTCCAAAGATTGCCTTTACCCCGCTCTGCGCTTGGTCAAAGTTTCCATGAATACCCACTACAAAAGTATTTTCTCCCTTTTGCGTTACCATCTGCTTTTCCTGAACAGGGCTTACACCTCCTTTTGGATAGAAAACGATAATCCTTGTTCCCGGAACATCTGCAAATCCCGCCATTGCAGCTTTTCCAGTATCACCAGAAGTGGCTGTCAGAATAACGATTTCATTTTTTACATTATTTTTTTTTGCAGATACTGTCATAAGATGCGGCAGAATCGAAAGAGCCATATCCTTAAAGGCAATTGTCGCTCCATGGAACAGCTCTAAATAATAAGTTCCATCCTTCTTGACAAGAGGAGCGATTTCTTCTGTATCAAATTTAGAATCATATGCCCGTGCAATACAGGTTTTCAACTCTTCCTCCGTAAAATCAGTAAAAAATAAACGCATTACCTCATATGCCACTTCCTGATAGCTCATCTTTGCCAGTTCTTCAACAGATTTTTCCAGTGCAGGAATTTCAGTCGGGACAAATAACCCTCCATCATCCGCAAGCCCCTTTAATATTGCCTGTGATGCAGTAGCTGTCTGATTGCTTCTGGTGCTTTTATATAATGTTTCCTTATGTGATATTTTCATTTATTGTAACCTCTTTCTTTCTTGTTTTCACTTATATGTAACACTTTTTAGGCATGGTTTATCATAGCATAATTTGAGGGATAAGACAAGTATTTCGTGGATATCTTTCTTATTTTAACAGACATAGTTGTTTTCTATACATTTTTTCTGTGAAAATACGGCAACTCAACCAGCAAAAAAACTGATGTTTTAAATATCTGACAGAAAGAGATTACATGTTTGTTTTGTGAAAAAACTTATCCCAGAGGTCTTGAATACAGAAACCTCCGGGAGTTATTTTTATCTTACATCATTAATTAATACTTAAACCAGCACTTGCATATCCTACAACTGTATTAAGCAAGGATAATCCACTTGCCGTTGCTGAAAATACCAACATCAGGCGGGTTTGAGCTGTTACTGGAATATTGAGTCCTGTAAGTGAACCGTTTAACAGTGTACCAATGGATATTACTCCGGAAAGTGATGGCGTCAGGTTTATCAGTGTTCCAGCTATCGGAGAAAATACATTATTCGGCGTTACGGATTGATAGATTTGTGCTCTTATTGTAACAGTGGAACCTACTAAAGAAAGTGCCACTGTTGTACTAAAGAATGCACTGAACGAGGTAATGATACCAGCACGCGGAACTTGGAATGCAAAGTTAGAAAGTGTTCCACTGGCATTTGTGATATCAATTGTTGTTCCCAAAAGCGTAAGTCCTTGTGCACTGCTTCCAAAGCCAACAAAAGCAGGAAGTCCTGCAAGCCCTCCAGCAATTGTTGTCAAGGAAACTGGAAGTCCTGATGCAAATGGAATAATCGCTCCTGTACCCGCAACACCAGTTGGACCAGTTGGGCCGTCTGCACCTGTTGGGCCAGTTGGACCTGTTGGGCCTGTTGCTCCGTCTGCACCTGTTGGGCCAGTTGGGCCTATTACTCCGTCTGCTCCTGTTGCACCTGTTGCTCCTGTTGGACCTGTTGCTCCAGTTGGGCCTATTACTCCGTCTGCTCCAGTTGCACCTGTTGCTCCTGTCGGACCTGTTGGGCCTGTTGCTCCTGTTGGGCCTATTGCTCCGTCTGCTCCTGTTGGGCCTGTTGGGCCTATTACTCCGTCTGCTCCTGTTGCACCTGTTGCTCCTGTTGGACCTGTTGCTCCGTCTGCTCCAGTTGGACCTGTTGGGCCTGTTGGACCTGTTGGACCTGTTGGACCTGTTGTTCCGTCTGCTCCTGTTGGGCCAGTTGCACCTGTCGGACCTGTTGCACCAGTTGGACCTGTTGCTCCGTCTGCTCCAGTTGGACCTGTTGCTCCTGTTGGGCCTATTACTCCGTCTGCTCCTGTTGGGCCTGTTGCACCTGTCGGACCTGTTGCTCCGTCTGCTCCTGTTGCACCTGTTGCTCCTGTTGGGCCTATTACTCCGTCTGCTCCTGTTGGGCCTGTTGCACCTGTTGGGCCTGTTGCTCCTGTTGGGCCTGTTGCACCTGTTGCTCCGTCTGCACCTGTCGGACCTGTTGCTCCTGTCGGACCTGTTGGGCCATCATCTCCTGGACATCCTTTTGGTCCCTGGATACCGATTGGTCCAGTCACACCCTGAATACCTTGCGGTCCTGTTACGCCTTGAGGTCCCATAGGACCAGTTGGACCTGTTGCTCCGGCTGGTCCCGGAATACCTCTTGGCCCCTGAAGCCCGATATCTCCTTGCGGTCCCACAGGTCCTGTTGGCCCAATTGGTCCAGCCGGTCCCTGAGGTCCGACATCTCCCTTAGGGCCTTCACAACCCGGGTCACCTTTCGGTCCAATATCACCACGGACACCTTGGATACCTTGCATACCCTGAGGTCCGGCGTAACCTCTTGGTCCGGCATAACCTCTTGGCCCTGTGTTTCCGGTAGGTCCTACCGGCCCTGTATTTCCTCTTGGTCCTCTCGGTCCGGGACAACCTGGAATACCCTGAGGTCCCATAGGACCTGGTTCTCCTTTGTCACCCTTTTGACCCGGACAACCGGTATCTCCTTTCATACCCTGTGGTCCCATGGGACCAGTATCTCCCTTAGGTCCCGCAGGCCCGCGTTCACAGCAGGGAGGATGACACTGATTCTGACAGTTGCTGTATGGATTGTTATTATCCATAAAAATCAAATCCTTTCTAAATTATCTGAAAAGATACTTATAAATATCTTTTTCTACAAATATTTTATGTTTATCTAAAATATTTGTTACATATTTTAGATAAAAATTAGAATATGTCAAAATATACTCTAGGAAATCTGCAGACTGTCAAAATATTGTTTATTATAAAGATATGCTTTAGAATAGGGCTTACAGGCTCCTGCTCTTTCATTGTATTCTTTTGCTTTTTTCTGGTCTCCTATTTTGTCAAAACATACACATAACTGTAAAAGAGGGATATAATCATAGCAATCCGGCAGAACAAACCCACTTGAATATTCATTTTTTGGTCTGTTCAATGCAGTTTCATACCAATAAATGGCAATATTGTAGTTCCCATGTTCCAAAAAATATTTCCCGATTTCACAACACAATTCAGCTCTTGGCAAATCAAAGCTCATACTTCGCAGAAGAGTGTTTAATGCAGATTGTTCTTGCCCAAGACAATAATAACAGTTGGCACAAATAGAGCATGCCTCTATTTTATTTTCAATCCATCCTTCCACTGAAATCAGAAATTGTTCCAATACAGAAACAGCCTCTTCATACTGTTTGTGATAGTATAACTCCCGCCCATAATAATATTGCTGCCGCGAATCCAAATGTTTTCCCTCTGCCAGCACCTTCCGGTATATATTCAGATTTCTGTCAGGATCTCCGGCATTTATTTTTTTGTGGCTAATCGCAATATCGGAATAAACTATATTGCCACTTGGAGGAATTACTTCATGGACCGCACCAAGCCAGCGGTATTGAGAACAGTTTTTAATCCATCTTTCCCTGAAATAAGAAAAAGAAGGTTTACCAGCCTCATCAAAAGAAGTATTATATTTCATCATTACAATATCCACATCTAATGACAAAGTCTGCTTTAATTGCAGAAATTTATCTTTTTCCGTTTCTTCCAGAATATCATCAGCATCCATCCACATACAATAATCCATAGATGCCTTGGAAAAAGAATAATTTCTGGCATCGGAAAAATCATCTTTCCATAGATACGAATATACCTTTGATGTATAATTGGATACTATTTCTATCGTTCGGTCCACCGAACCGGTATCTACAATAATAATTTCATCTACAAGTTGTGCTACACTGTCAAGACAGCGTGCAATATGCTTCTCCTCATTTTTGACAATCATGCAAAGACTTATTGTTGGCATATCAATTCCTCCTTTTCTTTGAATTATTGCCTGCCAAGTTTTTCTATGCTCAGGTTCATATTGATTTTGGAAGTGCTTGCTGAAGAATCCCATGCAAAGAACAGCGTGGACGTACTGGGTATTTCGATAATAAAATATCTTGATATTACAAGCATTTCCTTGCGCTTTTCCGCCTCCGCATATACAGTATAAACTGTCTGCACACAGTCATTAAATATGGGTGTAAGCTTTATAAAACCATGTCTTTTCATTACTGTGGATATATAATAATAGACTGCATAACATCCGGGAGTCAGCAATATGGAATAATCATTGCAAAGAGATATATTTTGGGTTATATCTGATATATCTATTTTAAGCGGAAGATTTGCATTTTCTGGCAAAATAAGCTCCTGTCCTAAAAATGATGCAAATATACTATTTTGCGGATAACCAGGAGGTCCTGCCGGTCCACGTGCACCGGTTTCTCCTCTTGGTCCCTGAGGACCAGTTGCACCTTGCGACCCTTGTGGTCCTGTAACTCCCTGAGGACCGGTTTCTCCACGTTCTCCGGGACAACCGGGCGGACCAGGCTCTCCTCTTGGTCCCTGAGGACCGGTTTCTCCACGTTCTCCAGGACAGCCGGGCGGGCCAGGCTCTCCACGTTCTCCGGGACAACCGGGCGGACCAGGCTCTCCTTTTGGCCCCTGGAGGCAAGGTTCTTTGCATTTAACGGAACAGGCTGGCGAACTGGATTCTACTCTTGATTTCTGTGGTCCAAGTTCTTCGTATTTAACAGGACAGCCTGACAGCTCTGGCTTTTTTATTGTCTCTGTCGGTCTGACCTCACAACAACAAGAAGAATCACATTTTTCTGATTCTTTGGTGTTTGTATGCTGAGAAGGATTTGATACAACCGCGTTTGCTTCAGATACATAATTGGATGAAGACCGAGCGGTGTTCTGATTATAGTTTCTGTTAAAATTCCTTCCCATGCCAAACAGATTTGACCGATTAAACATCCAATTAGCATTAAAATTATTCAATTAAATCCACCTCATTTATATTTGGTATTGAGTGATGATACATTTATCATACCTCTTGTAATTGCTCCAAAAGAGTGTATTCTATTGGGATTCCCAAAGGATATAATAAATTATATGCATAAAATATAATTTTGTTTTTGAAAATTATCCAACCTCTTCTGAATAATACTATCCAGATGACACTACAAGTGCCCAGACCAAAAACTTATGAATCAGAATTCATAAAGTAATTTCCTATAAAATATTTCCTCTTGAACTCCCTTTCATCTTATGTTATTCTAAGTTTATATTTCATTACAGAGAGGACAATTCCCATGGAAAAAGGTGTATTTCAAGCATCAAAAAAAGACGGCAGTATCTACTACCGCGCATCCTTCACATTTCAAAACAAGCATATCAGTCTTGGCAGCTTTCCCTCTCAGGCGCTTGCCCACATTGCATATAATGAAGCTGTCGCTCTTTCCCGTGACAACAGCCTCACTCTTTCAGATTATAAACCGGATTTTCACACACTTTGTTTTTCAAAATGGGTAACAATTATTAACTTCCGCGACAATCACCTTTATTTTAAAACTCCTATCTACCTGAAACCGAAATACTTTAAATATTATCTCACTCAAGAACTTGTACTGAAATTTGATGTTGACGATTTGTTCTTCTATTCCACTCATACCATTATGAAACGTGGTGGTCATCTTTTTGTTGCTGATTATGGAATGCAGCTTAACATTCTGAACAGATATGGTATTAAAAACTTTGCTGTTCCCGGCAAGGACTACCGATTTGTAAATGGTGACGACACTGATTTCAGATACAAAAATATTGATATAATCAATCGCTATTATGGCGTTACAAAAAATGACCAGAACGGCAGAATTCGATACAGTGTAAAAATTCATATTAATGGTGATTTTTTTATTGGCCTTTTTCGCAGTGAAACAGAAGCGGCGATTGCATATAACAAAGCAGTTGATATACTGTCTGAAAAAGGAATTACCATACGATATACGAAAAACTACATCGACGGCATGACTGCAAAAGATTATATGGAACAGTACGAAAAAATAAAAATACCGGAAAAAATCAGGGGTTATAACCCCTGATTATCCATCCATTGTACAATCGCCTTTGCCACTGCCTTGGCATAGGCCTCTTTATTTTCCTCATAATCTCTGATATCTGAACGATTTAATACAGAACCCATTCCCAGTACAAGACTTGGTCCTATACACTGTGAATTTGTATAATAATCCTCTTCTGTGGATTTGGCTGTTCCAGCATCCACTACATTAATCTCCGCTCCGGCAGCCTCAAGCTCATGAAGAATCAGCTTTGCGGCGGCATCTGAAGTATTCGGCCGTTTGCGATGCACCCATGCAGTTATGCCGCTTCTTTCGTCAATACCATTATAGCTGTCTCTGGTAAGCGTTATCATAAGGTCTGCATAAACATTATTGGCAAGGTCCGAGCGTTCTGTATCTTCTACATATTTATTTTCTTCTCTTGTCATATACACAACTACATTTTGACTGTTCAGTTCTTTTTTTATAAGCTCTGCAAACTCAAGATTATATTCGCTTTCTGTCATAGCGGCAGGAGTTTCTGAAGTATTTCCTTTTTCATAGCCTCCAAGCGCAGGGTCGAGACAGACAATTCTTGCACCGTCTTTTGTATAAGTATTCTCTCCAGCGTTTTTATCCCTGACAGGAATATTGTCAAGTGTAGTAATCTCCTCCGGTGCAGGCCGTCCAGCAGAATCCGTAGTATGATTCTCCTGCATAGCTGCAGAAGAATGCTGTGTTTGCGAATTTGCAGCTTCTTCTTCCTGTTTCTTTACAATATAGCTCCTATACTGCACCAGACCAATCATAATCAATGCTTCAATTACGATAATGAAAAGCAGTATCATCTGCGGCCTGTATTTTTTCATCAGACTATTGCTCATCCCTTAAACTCCCAAATTCTTTTTACTTATTGTTAATATAGTTGATAAGTCCCTCTGCCTTGATAATTTTCTGCATAAATTCAGGAAATGCCTGGCCTCGGTACTCTGTTCCCTTGGTTTTGTCATAAATCATCCCGCTGTCAAAATCAATTTCTACTTCATCACCAGCCTCGATATTCTGTGCAGCCTCCTTCGATTCAATAATCGGAAGTCCGATATTAATCGCATTGCGGTAAAAAATTCTTGCAAAAGTCTCTGCTATTACACAGCTTACCCCTGCAGCCTTAATGGCAATCGGCGCATGCTCTCTTGAAGAACCGCAGCCGAAATTTTTACCGGCAGTAATAATATCTCCCTGTTTTACCTTATTTACAAAATCCGCATCAATATCCTCCATACAGTGTGCCGCCAGTTCTGACGGGTCTGGAGCATTCAAGTATCTTGCTGGAATAATTACATCTGTATCTACATTATCTCCAAACTTAAAAACGTTTCCAATTGCTTTCATCATCATTCCTCCTGACTATTCCTTTTAATCTTCCAATTCGCATGGGCATGAAATTTTTCCGGTAACTGCCGATGCCGCTGCTACTGCTGGACTTGCAAGATAGATTTCTGATTCCGGGTCGCCCATACGGCCCACAAAGTTTCTGTTTGTTGTAGCAACTGCCTTTTCACCCTTTGCGAGAATTCCCATATGTCCTCCCAGACAAGGTCCGCAGGTAGGAGTGCTGACTGCTGCTCCCGCTTTGATAAAGATAGAAACCAGTCCTTCTTCAATTGCCTGAAGATAAATTTTTTGTGTCGCCGGAATTACAATCGTTCTTACATGCTTTGCTACATGTCTTCCCTCCATAATTTTCGCAGCGATTCTCAAATCCTCCATACGGCCATTTGTACAGGAGCCTATCACTACCTGGTCAATTTTGATATCTCCAACTTGGTCAATTGTTTTTGTATTTTCAGGCAGATGTGGAAATGCAACCGTAGGCTTTAACTCATCTAAATGAATTTCATAGGTTTCATCATATTCAGCATCATAATCTGCCTCATAAATCTTATATTCTCCTGCATTATGCTCCTTCATATATTCTTCTGCCAATTTATCCACTGGAAAAATTCCATTTTTGGCACCGGCTTCAATAGCCATATTTGTCATTGCAAATCTGTCATCCATTGTAAGATAGGAAATCCCATCGCCTGTAAATTCCATGGACTTATACAGAGCACCGTCTACTCCAATCATGCCAATAATATGAAGAATAATATCCTTACCGCTCACCCATTTTGCCGGTTTTCCGGTTAAAACAAACCGAAGCGCAGAAGGAACCTTAAACCATGCCTTTCCTGTCGCCATACCTGCTGCCATATCCGTAGAACCCACACCGGTAGAAAACGCACCAAGCGCTCCATATGTACAGGTATGCGAATCTGCGCCTATCACCACATCTCCGGCAGCCACCAGACCTTTTTCCGGCAGAAGTGCATGTTCAATCCCCACCTCTCCTGTCTCAAAAAAGTTTGTAATATCATTTTCTATGGAAAATTCCTTTGCACATTTGCAAAGTTCTGCCGACTTTATATCTTTATTCGGTGTAAAATGGTCAAGAACAATTGCTATTTTATCCTTGTCAAATACTCCATTTACATTCATTTTCTTCATTTCCTTTATGGCAACTGGCGCTGTTACATCATTTCCCAGCACCAAATCCAAATCCGCCTCAATCAACTGCCCCGCCTCAACAATATCCGTTCCACAGTGTGCAGCCAATATCTTCTGAGTCATTGTCATGCCCATAATAAATCCAGCCTCCTTTTCTTTCTGTTCTTAGTATACACTGTCCTTGATTTTATCACATTTAGATTTTAATGTAAAGAACAAAGTGCTTACTCACTGTAAATTTACGAAACCTCTCTTGCACTTTGCTCATAAATAGCTTTTTCCTTCTCTTCAACTATCCTTAATATATCCGGTGCCAGCTCAGGCTCATCCTTAATCAGATTCTTTACCTTCTGTTTACATTTTTCGCTTCTCTTTTTATTATAATCCATCGTTCTGCGAAGCCCCTTCTTTCTTTTATTCAAATTGTCCTGAATTTCTTTCATCTCCCCTTCGTCTATAATCGCGGACATCTGAAAATTCCACACTGATTCATCATACAGATTCAGCGAATGAATCAAATCATTAAACTCCTTTTGCTCCTGATATAATTCATCTGACATTTTTGTATATGCCTGCTGCTCCTTTTTTGCTGTCACATACAGCCTCCAGTAATTGCCAAGCTCATATGAATCCCGTATGCCGATTTTTTTACAGGTGTAGTCCACCGTATTTTTCATGTTAACATACAAAAGCCTGTATTTATTTAAAAGTCCAATCGCCTTATTGATTTTCCTTTCTGTCAGTTTAATTTCCTTTACACAGTTTTGGTACATCACAACAAGTATGCACAAAGCCAGCGCCAGAATCGCAACTGATGCAAAAATTCCAATAGTAAAATCATAGTCTGAATTAAGATGAAAATAAAACATACCGCCAAGCAGCAGAGCCGCTGTTCCCAGCATAATACCAACACAGTTTTTTATCATCAAAATCTGTCTGTCATAATCTTTTCTTTCATATGTCAGCCCCGCCTTCTCCCCCTCAATATGATGCAAATCAGTTTTTAAGGTTTGAAGATAAGCCTCATCATCATGAAGCTCCTTTAAGATATCCGGCATTTTCTGTTCATTTGCCTGTATATAATTATACTTTGATTCTGGTATTTTTGTGCCATAGGTTCGATAGGATTCCTTATCATTTTTCAAATTCAAAATCCTGTTGGTATGATAAAAAAGCGCCTCCTTTTTCTCTCCCTCCAGCTCCGTAATAATTCTGATATCCTCCAGATATCCATTAACTGCCTTATATTCCTTTTTGGTTTCCGCAGTTCGTCTGGATGCTTCTAAAATCTCCTCACAGCAGTCTTCCGCAAATAAAAGCTTTTCCTTTTTGTCCCTTAAGAAAACTTCTTCGTCTCTGTCATATTCGGCTTCTTCTGGCTCTTCTTCACTGCTCTCTTTTGGCTCTTCCTCAGAATCAAGATTTTCGTATTTATCATAGTTGCTTTTATCTGTCCAAAGCCTTTCCTGAACATCCACCATTTCTCTGTTTTTTTTCCTAGAAAATAATTTCATCACTATTTTGACTGCCTTTCCTTTTCCTGCTCCCTGTACTGTATTTTCCACTCGGATATTATTTGATTTACATCTTTTTTATACTGCCCAGTATCTTTATTTTTACCAGACATCCTATTTTCAAATGCTTCTGTTTCCTGACGGAAAGAGATTTCTCTTTCCTCCTGTTCAATAACCCGCATATATTTTCGAATCATAGAATCTTCTATACCATATTTTGATACCATTTCTTTTTTTAATACATCAAATTTTTCATCCGTTTCATTTTCCTGACATTTTTCCCCCATTACCAGCGCGCAGATAAGATTGTCCATATATTCTTTCTGTTCCTGAAAGCCTATCGCTTTATCAAAACAGCGGACAGCCTCGGAATAAAAAAAAGCCTGCGCTCTGATAACACCAATATTATTCCATGCATCTGCAATATTTTTTTCGGAAGCCTTCAGTGTTTCGTCTTCAATAACGGCATAGTATTCCTCCAATGCCTGTCCATACTTTTTTTTCTCTCTTAAAATATCAGCCCTTGCCTTTCGATTTTCCGCCGGCGTTCTTCTCATAATTTCCATAAGCTCCTGATGAATCGCCTGCTTTTCGGCAGAAGAATAGTAATCTACACATGAAAGAATGGTCCATACAAGACTGATATATTTTTTTCCAGATAAAATATCTGTATTCAACCTCTGTACCAGAGCTGTTTCCTCCATATGTTTTAAAAATTCAAACAATGCTTCATTGAAAAAACTCTTATTAATTGCATAAATATTATGATACAGGTAATAACACAGTTCCTCCATCGAATAAATATTGATATTTGACAATTCAATATAAAGAGGGACTTCTGCTTTTTTTCTGCATAAAATCAATCCGCCCATAATTCCTCCATTTTAAAGTGAAATTCGTTTCTTTATGATTTTTCCGGAAGATGAATAAAAGTCTCCAAAGCCTTTGTCTTCCACAGCAATTTCAAAATTATTTTCATTTTCATAAATCAAGCTGATTTCAAGAAACATTGTTTTATCTCTTCTGTTTGGAAACTCCTCCAGACTGATTTCCAAAATCTGCCGTCCCGGATAAAAGGGCGAAGTAATCGCCAGCTTTATACAGTCCGTAGAATCTACCAGAAATTCGGCTCTTTTTTCTGCTTCTGTCCAGTTTATGCCTGCTTCTGACAGCAGATAGTCTTTTTCCTCTCCATTCTCAATTCTCACTACCCCTATATTTACCAGAGTTCTACCATGACAGTAAAGCACCAAATCTGTCCTTTTCTCCAAAAGCACACTGGCCGCCGCGCCGTCGGAATACAGATTGAGCCCCTTAAATGCCTTTCTTTTCCTGCATATTTCAGCAAGACATTTTTTGCACCAGTTTTCATAAAAACCGATGCCTGTAAAAAAAACGCTGCTGACAATATGTGTTTTATAATCCTCTTTTAAATACTGCAAAAAAGCCTCGTCTGCCTCCTGTATCAACTTTTCGGAGGTCAGGCGAGTATATTTTGCCAGTCCGGATAAGTCCTCTTCCTCTACAAAAACTGTGCTTTTATTTTTTTCCCTGCGCACAGTCATGGTCTGACAGAAAAATTTATTTTTATCCATAAAGAAAAGTGACACATCATTTGCCCACAACTCTTTTTTATTGCACAGAACATAAGCAGCAAAGGCTTCTGTATGGCTTAGCAGACAAAGCCTGCTGTCCATATCAAGCTCCCGATATATCTGCCTGATTGTCCTGACAAAGCCTGCATCCAGCTTTTCTGTCGTAAAGACAATCGTCTCTGCCTCTGAAAAGCCCGTAATGGCAGCTATCTTGTCAAATAATAATAAAATATATTTTTTCAACAGCTCTTCTCCGCTGTATTCTTTGTCTTCGATGTACATTACCTCTTTTTTTTCATACATTAAAAAGAGCTGCTCTGCAAGATTTTCTCTGCCGTTTGACTCATTCTCGGAGGCAAATAACGCCTCGTCCCCAATCAGCCATTCCGTCATGTTTCTTTTTTTATAAAGAACCAGCGGTATCACATATTTTTCATCATCCGCCCTTACACTCATGGAAACCGGCAGGCTGCTGCCTGCCTCAAGACACGCAACGCTTGCAAAATCCGATGATAAATCGATTCCGATTGACTGTAATCTCTTTTCCTCCATCCTTCTTCTCCTACATAACTGTAAAGATACTTTCATTCAGCTTTTTTTTCACATAATAGTCTCTGGCGAGAGTAGAAAAATCCTCTTGCTTCTGCTTTTCAGAACATATTATAATGCGGTTCAGCATTCCATACGGACTGTGATTCTGCTCAATATCCAAAGAATTTTGTTTTAAAATTCTGCTTTCGGTCTGATTCAGACAGCTATCGGTTTCATCTCCCTGTTTTTCCTCTGTAATATAATATGTAATTGATTCTCCATAAAACAAAAGAAATTCACATGTAAATATGCCATGACAGGAATTAATCATTTTTTCTGTTCTGTATTCTCCGTCATCGGTCTGATAGTGTACATATACATTACAGGCCGGATTTGACCAATATTCCAGTATCGTTTTATTTTCAACTGAAGAAGGAAGTCTGAAGTATTTTATAAATTTTTTATAAAATTCATACTTTTTCCTTCTTCCACACATTTCATATAAAATTTTCCTGCATAAACGAATCTGAGTTTCTTTTAATTCTTCTTTTTCCGACTGATATTTCAGCCATGCAAGCCCACAGAGATAATGTGCATCTTCCTCATTCAGCAACTCCCTTTCCATATATTGAAACATACTTTCTTCCACCTGCTCCCGCTTTACAAAATAATCATAGGACCTTTTAATAAAGTATGCCCATTTTACCTTTGGGTCTGCTCCCTTTTTGATATAGGATTCAAAAATACTGCCAATATATGATTCATATTTTCCGGTAAAAAGTATCTGAACAATAATTTTTTCCTCCAGCTCTCTGCTCTCGCATTGAAAGCTTTTTCCTGCCTGCCAGATTTTATACATTTCCTTTGTGGAACCATAATAATACCGGCTCAGATAATTAAGCGTATTTTCATTATACTTTCCTCTCTGAAATGCATCAAATGAAAAATAAATAAAATCTTCATTTTCTTCCTCTCCTGACTGCAAAAGCATCTGATTGACACATTTTAAAACCAGCTCAGGAAGAATTAAATCAGAACCATATTTTGACATTAATCCGAAGCTTTTCTCATAAAGTCCGCTAGCTGTGGACATTTGAATCACCTTGATTTTTAAAACCACAGAAAGCTCCTCTGTCTGCATATGGTCAAGATACCTTGCAAACTCCTCTGTTCCACTGTTGTCAGAATAATACTGTAAAATCTGCTCCTCTAAAAACTGTCTGTATTCATCCCTGATATCGCGCGTAACTACCAGTTTTTCCATTACCTGTACCGCTTTTTCCCTATATTTTCGATATCGAAAGTATCTGTCATTAAAATAAATCAACAGTCCGAGATTATCCGGCTGTATCTCATAGCAGATTTTTAAAATTTCCTCCTGTGAGAGCAGTTTTTTCATCTGATATTTCACAGTCTGCATATAGCGGTTTCCATTGATATCTGCAAATACTACGGCGGCATCTTCGGAATAAATACGCACATAGGCCCTTTTTCCAATTAATGGTACATGCTGTTCCTTTTTCAGCTCCTTATGTATCACAATCACCTCGCGGATATTCGGATTATCACAGAAAATCATACAAGTATTTAAAATATCAGGAAGCCTCTTTGCCATTTCAGGTGTAGGTACTGTTTTTTTCAATACTTCATGATAGACTGTTGCAAGCTTGTTATTGATACGCCCCTTTAAAATACATTCTCCCACATATTTTTCAATGGTTCTGGCATAAAGCTGATAAATATTCGGAGCCTCCTTTTTATATTCAATTACCTTCTGATACAAAAAATCGAGACGTTCTCCGTTTAAGGTGAGATTATAGACAAAATACATCAAAATTACATCGGGTATTCTCTCTTTAAAATCAAAGGAAATACTGTACATATAATATTCATACAGCCCTGTTACTTTCAGCCCCTGTTCTACTGCTTTGTTATACCAGAAAAAGTACTTCTGATTTGTCTGTCCTCCCTTAATCAGCATCCCGACAATCTCATAGAGAAGAACAACTGTTTTTGAAGTTTTATACATCTGTGCAAGAATTCGGAAAATATCTCTGTCAAAGCCTTTTTCCATTTCACACAAATCCAGAATCCTTTTTTCAAGCTTCTCTGAAATATATTTATTTTTCATTCCAAATAAAATTACACTTTTTTCAAACTCATTCAGCACTCTTAAAAGTGAAGGGGTATTATTTAATACAAGCAGTGTTTCACAATACATCAGCGGACTTCTCATTCCCTTGTTGTACTGTTCTTTTATTCGTATCATTTTCAGGCTTTCATTTCTGTCATAATTTTCATCAAGATACATAATCAGCCACAGCAGCTTCCAGTCCTCATATCCATTTTCATAATAGTTTCTTATCTGCTCCAGCGCCTTTCTGGTACATTCCTCTTTGCGCTCTCTGACTGCCTGAACATATAGATAAAAGCACTGACTCTCTATATTTTTGGCATACATTTCCTCCAGTTTTTTCGCTGCATCCTCAAGGATAAGTTTTGCCTCTGTTTCTTTCCTCTGTGCAGTCATAATCTGTGCTCTGACAAGCTGCAAAAACAAATCTTCTTGCTTTATTTTTTTCATTTCTGCCAAAAGTTCAAGTGAATCCTCCGCCCATTCCTGAAGGGTAAGAAACTTCATGCGGAAATTCAGATAATTCCGATACAGCTTTACCAGACATTTTTTCCACGCAAGATAGCCGCTCTTGCTGACAGGCGTATTTTTTGTATATTTATATACTCTGACAGGAATTTTTATCTCATCTCTTAGAGATTTTATAACAATCACTCCGTGATTATATCCTTCACGAAGTCTGGCAGTTTTTATAATATAAGGAATTTCACAGATATTTCCAGTAAAGTCCTCTCCTGTAATTTTCTTTTTTTCCAGTTGAAGAAATGCTCCTTCTGATTTCACTTCTGCCCTGACATATCCCCAGTTATCCTTTTGCAGTACAATCTGGTCTTTATAATCCTTCTGCAGATTTTCATAAAACAGCTCTTTTTGTTTTGCTTCTATATTAACTGCATTTTTTTTGCCTGCGGCAATCAAAAATTCATCCAATGCAATACTTTTATCTGTACCGGGACACAACGCTTCATATCTTGTTTTCAATATGCCGTCTTTTTCTATAAATTCTGCAAACCAGTCTGATACAAACAGATTCAGAGCCCTGTCATAATCCTTTTGCACATAATCGGTAAAATGAAACATATTTTTGAGTTCACCGGAATAGGGATATGTATGTTTTTCTGTAATTTTTATATGAAATGGAAGAAAAAGTTCACCGCCATTTGAAACAATACTGATTTCACCATTTATCTCCATGCCTTCTTTCAGGCAGCAGGTATCAATGACATACCGTATTACAGATTTATCTCCACTGAAAACCTTTGTTTTAATTTTTACATGGCGGCTGGAAGAATAGAGAATTCCTTTCAACTTCCCTCCTCCGGTGTTCACAATCTGAAAGGTTCCTTCATACAATTCATCTGGCATAAAAGATTTATCAATTCCATTCAGATTTGCATTATTTGGTTTTGCATTATTCAAATTTATGGACACTTTTGGAGTTTCATAATCAATGATACCTAATGATAACTTGTCTATCAGTTCTTTCATATCTGCGCCTCTCACTTAAAAGATTTCATTTTATGGGAAATTGCTTCGCTTGTCCCATGATGCCGCCCTTAAAAGGACAGCTACTACTGATTTCTGATTTTTTCCATATGCTCTGTCATTATCTTTTCATATCCCATCTCTGTCGGCTCATAAAAACGCTGTTCTGCCAACGCATCTGGAAGATACTGCTGCTCTACATAATGATTTGGATAATCATGGGCATATTTATAACCTATGCCGCGTCCAAGTGTTTCAGCCCCTTTATAACCGGATTCTTTTAAATACACAGGAACCTCCAGCCCGCTTTCAGCCTTTGAAAAATCTTCTACTGCCTGCATCGCCCTGTTAATAGCCAGATAACCTGCATTGCTCTTTGGCGCACATGCTACATAAATTGCCGCCTGTGCCAGAGGAATCCTTGCCTCCGGCATACCGAGCTGATGCACTGCATTTGCGGCAGAAACCGCTACTGTAAGGGCATTTGGGTCTGCATTTCCTACATCTTCTGAAGCACAAATCATAATACGCCTTGCAATAAAGGTAACGCTTTCTCCGGCGTACAGCATTTTTGCCAGATAATAAACCGCTGCATTCGGGTCAGAGCCTCTCATGCTTTTAATAAAAGCAGAAATGGTATCATAATGATTATCTCCATTCTTATCATATTGAACAGCCCTTTTCTGAATACACTGCTGTGCGACCTCCAGTGTGATATGAATTTTCCCGAAAGCATCTCTGTCCGTAGTAAGAACCCCAAGCTCAACTGCATTTAATGCCCGCCTTGCATCCCCGCCGGAAATTTCCGCCAGAAACTCCGCTGCATCGTCATCAATCACAGCCTGATAATAACCCATTCCTTTTTTTTCATCATAAACAGCTCTGCGAATCAGCTCCAGAATATCTTCTTTTTCTAACGGTTTCAGCTCAAAAATCACAGACCTTGATATCAGAGCGCGGTTTACTTCAAAATATGGATTTTCAGTCGTAGCGCCAATCAAAATCAGAGTTCCGTCTTCTACAAAAGGAAGCAGATAATCCTGCTGTCCCTTATTAAAACGGTGAATTTCATCAATAAACAAAATAGTTTTCTTTCCATACATGCCAAGTGTATTTTTTGCCTGCTCCACTATTTGCTCCATATCCTTCTTATTTGCCGTTGTAGCGTTAATCTGATGAAAACAGGCACTTGTTGTATTTGCGATTACCTTTGCAAGTGTAGTCTTTCCTGTTCCCGGCGGCCCATATAAAAGAATAGAGCTTAACTTATCTGCCTTAATTGCCCGATATAAAAGCTTGTCCTTCCCGATAATATGCTTCTGCCCAACCACTTCCTCCAGCGTTTCAGGCCGGAGCCTTGACGCCAGAGGCGATTCTTTTTCCTTTTTTACCTCACTCATATATTCAAACAAATCCATAAATTGCAGCTCCTTATAAGGTCAATTTTATTTTCTTTAAAATTCTTGCCTTGCAGATATATTCTTCTTTATTCTCTATTATAACCCTGTGATTTTTTAAGTCAACTATTACTTTTACAGGAAGTTTTGAACCAATAGTTTCCACTGTCACCTCCATGACATCCTTTCTGTCTGCTTTCCTTACTCTTTTTCTGACATAAAATTCCGCAGCAGCCGCAAGAACATCATTATCTCTTTTCTTATCAGCATAATCCGCATGGATATCTCCCCGCTGACATTCCCTGTTGATATAGGCTATTTTCTGCGCCTTTAAAACCTTAAGTCCCATCATCTGAGAGGCTACTTCCATATAATCCTTTTTATCAACCTCCTCGTCTACCAGCACAATGTTCTCAAAGCTGTTTTTCCTGCGGATACAGACAAGGTAAATATCATAAACATTCGGCGTATTTCCAAGAAGCTTATCAATGGCTACACTATATACTTTGTGAAGCATAGGCGTAGTAACAAGGATAATCCCCAAAAATACAACGGAACCAAAGGATAGAGATATAATCTCAAAAAATCTGCCGAAAAAAACTACCATCACAATAAATACAGATATAATCACGCTGCACATAACTACTCTTAATTTATTAAACGGTTTACATACCTTGAATAACTCCACCAGTGAAGCAATGGCAAGTCCCAGAAATGCCAGTGTCTGTATTTCTTCTTCTTGAATTCTGAAAAGCCGGCCAAAAATCTCTGCCGCCATTACATTTGTAATTACAATCAGCCCACCCGGAACCGCGAGCTTTAAAACATTCATCAGAAACTTTCCCTTTACACGGTTGAGATTCGGCTCCATTGCCAGAATAAATGACGGAATTCCGATTGCAAGAGAACCAAGCAAAGTAAGCTGAATCGGCTGAAATGGATATCCTGCCTTTAAAAAAATAAAAATAAGCGCCAGTATTGCGGAATAAATGGTCTTTGTCAAATATAATGCCGCAGAACGCTGGATATTGTTAATCGTTCTTCTGCCCTCTGCCACAATATCCGGCATGGAAGCAAAATCTGAATCCATTAATACAAGCTGTGACACATTGCGTGCCGCATCGCTTCCCGACTGCATGGCAATACTGCAGTCAGCCTCTTTCAATGCCATAACATCGTTTACTCCGTCTCCTGTCATGGCAACTGTATGTCCTTTTTCCTTTAGTGCCTGTACTAGTTTTAATTTCTGCATTGGCGTTACTCTGCCAAACACTGTATACTGTTCCGCCGCATTTTTAATATCCTCATCTGTCACCAGAACAGAGGCGTCCACATACTTTTCAGGAAAAAGCACGCCTGACCTCTTTGCGATATTTGATACTGTCTCAGGATTATCGCCCGATATAATTTTAATATTTACTCCCTGATTTTTAAAATATTGCAACGTTTCCGGAGCACTTTTTCTGATTCTGTCCGTAAGCAGCACAAAAGCGCAGGCTTTTAAGCCCTCTGGAAGATTTTTTTCTTTACAGTGATTTTCAGAATGAGCCAGAACCAGTACTCTCACACCATCTCTGGCAAATCTGGAAGCATACTCTTTCAGATTTTCATTTCTCTTTTGAAATACAAATTCCAAAGCTCCCAGAACATAAGTGCCCTGATTTTCAAAATCTACCAGACTCCATTTTTTATCGGAAGAAAAGCTGATTTTCTTTTTTACCTGATAATCTTTCACCTTTTTCTCCAATATTTCCTGTCTTTTTTCATATAACTTGTCAGAATATTCTTTTAATGCCTGAAAAGTCGGATTATCGTCGTTCAATCCATTTGTAAAAAAATAAATCATTTCATCTATCTGGTCGGCGCTGAATTTTTCATCAATTATCTCAACTCCCTCGACATCCATTACACCCTCTGTAATCGTTCCTGTCTTATCCAGACACAAAGTATCTACCCTTGCCAGTGTTTCAATACAATACAGCTCCTGAACCAGCGTATTCTTCTGTCCAAGCCGAATCACACTGACTGCCAGCACTACACTGGTCAGCAGCACAAGTCCCGACGGTATCATGCCAATCACTGCCGCTACTGTACTGACTACCGCATCTGAAAAAGTATTTTCGTCGATTCTCACCTGATTGAAAAAAAGAAGACAGGTAAGCGGAATCAATGCAATACTGATAAATTTTATAATTGCTTTTATAGATTTCAGCATTTCTGAATTTGGCTTTTTTAAATACTTTGCCTGTCCTGTAATTTTATTGACATAATTATCCTTGCCGACATGAACAGCTTTTGCCAGTACATTTCCGGAAATAATAAAGCTGCCTGATAATACTTCATCCCCTGTTTTTTTACAGACAGGCTCACTTTCTCCTGTCAGAAAGCTTTCGTTTATCTCGCATTCCCCTTCTATAATTACAGCATCTGTACAAATCTGATTTCCATTTTTCAGGGAAAATATATCATCCAGAACAAGGTCTTCAATGCGAATATCACAAAATTTTCCCTCTCTCAGCACTTTTACTACGGGCTCCGATAAAAGAGAAAGCTTGTCAATCACTCTTTTTGAGCGTATCTCCTGAACCACGCCAATCAGAATATTCCAGAAAACCACACCAAGAAAAAGCATGTTTTTATAGGAATGTACCATAATCAGACAACCGGCGAGAAAAATATTAATAAAATTAAATAACGTAAATGTATTGGAATAAATAATCTGCCCAATACTTTTTGTTTTTACAGAAAAATTTCCGTTTACAAGTCCCCTCTTTCTTCGCTCCTCTACTTCTCTTTTGCTAAGCCCCTGAATTTCTTTTTTCAAATTATCCATTCTGTATCTTGCAGGAAACCTCCTTGTTAATTATTTTGTATGGCATAATGTCGTCAAACGAAGTTTGATGACCTGCGCACGCATCCGTGTGCTTCATTATGGTATATAGTTTACTTTTAATCTTGGGCTACGTCAATGATTTATTTCTTAATATTTACAATCTTTTGGAAAAAGATATAATAACAGCAAAAATTTCTTTTGCGGTTTTATAATTTAAATAAAAAATCAGGAACCTCTCTTTGTATACATCTTCATTTCCACGCAAAAAACGCATGGATTTCTGTTCCATACGTTTTTTTACTATTATTTTAATATCAATTTTGCTTGTCTATACTAATTGCATAACTTTGGCTTCAAGTTCCTTTAATTCATCAAGTGATAATGCAGGAACACAGAGTAAAATTTCATCAAGTGATAATTTACCCATTTTAATCATTCTTTCCGCTGTTTTTCTTTCCGTTTCTCTTTCCTTGTTATCCTCAATATCCTTTGCATAAGCCCTCAAAATCTGCTCGTCATCAAACAATGTCATCATAATATCCACAACCTCCTGTTCCCTGCTTTCAAGATACTCTTTCAGTACGTTCCTATCC
>ERZ778516.379-NODE-379-length-37390-cov-10.035757_pt1 | contig 37390 bp, 40 predicted proteins | sample MGYA00510342_ERZ778516 | MGnify/ENA primary metagenome ERZ778516 (study PRJEB29527, sample SAMN07138961) | mouse gut metagenome | material: feces | host: mouse | place: China:Nanjing | collected 2016-01-25 ...
CCTCACTCTGTGTTCTTTATAAAACGGTCCAGGAAATCCTGCTCTGAGATGATCTCCACGCCAAGCTCCTTCGCCTTCTTGTTTTTGGAAGAAGACGACGCGGTATCGTTATTGATCAGATAACTGGTCTTTGATGTAACGCTCCCTGTTACTTTTCCGCCCCTGGTTTCGATCAGATTCTTAAGCTCATTCCGGTTCCCGAACTGTTTCAGGCTTCCGGTAATTACAAATATTTTTCCATTCAGTGTAAGCTGTGATTCATCCACTGTTTCCACCTGTATATCCAGTTCCTGCAAGAGAGCATCCAGCCAGCGGTTATGCTCCTCATCCGCAAAATATTCTTCCACACTGGCGCCGATGACGCCGCCTACCCCTGGAATCTCGCTCAGTTCCTCCGCTTTTGCCGTCCGCAGACGCGCCAGATCATAGTCATACTCTTTACAGAGCACCCTGGCATTGGCAACCCCGATATTGGGGATCCCCAGACTGTACACCAGTCTGGGCAGCGTCGTATGACGGGCCTTTTCCAGACTGTCTGTCAGCTTCTGGTAGGAACGTTTCCCAAATCCTTCCATCTCAACGATCTCATCCCGATAACGATCCAGATGGAACAGATCTGCATATTCACGCACATATCCGGAGCCGATGAATTTTTCCAGTGTCATCTCTGACAATCCGTCAATGTTCATGGCATCCCGGCTTACAAACAGCGTAAATGACTTGAGTTTTTTGGCCTGGCAATCCGGATTTACACAGTACAGCGCTTCCACTTCATTCACTTTCTGAACCTGAGCCGGTCCGCCGCAGACCGGGCACTTATCCGGAATCTCTACCGTTCCGCTGCCGGTCAGATTCTCCGCGATCTGCGGAATGATCATATTTGCCTTATACACGGTGATCGTATCTCCGATCCCGAGTTTCAGGGACTTCAGAATGCTGATATTGTGAACCGAAGCACGGCTGACTGTCGTGCCCTCCAGCTCCACCGGCTCAAAAATCGCCACCGGATTGATAAGTCCGGTTCTGGAAGGACTCCATTCAATTTCCTGCAGACGGGTTTCCCGAAGCTCGTCCTGCCATTTGAAGGCACAGGAATCCCGGGGAAATTTCGCCGTCCGCCCAAGAGACTGCCCGTATGCAATATCATCATAGGTACTGACCAGACCATCTGACGGAAAATCATTGCCTGCTACCGCATCCGAAAATTCCTGCACTGCCTGCGAAACGCCTGCACCGGTTACTTTTTTATATTCCACCACATCAAATCCCTGCTTTTTCAGCCACAGGAACTGCTGTTCTCTGGAATTTGCAAAATCCACACCGTCCGCCCGCACCAGGGCAAACGCATAAAAATATACATTCCGTTTTGCCGTAACCTCGTTGTTCAGCTGACGGACAGAACCGCTGCAAAGATTTCTCGGGTTCTTGTATTTTGCCGACTCCTCTGTAATCTCTGCATTGATCTTCTCAAAATCCGAATAACGGATGACCGCCTCGCCACGCAGGATCACATCCCCCTTATGCGGAATCGAAAGAGGCACATTCCGAAATACTTTCGCATTATTCGTAATGACTTCGCCAACCTCACCATTTCCGCGGGTAACCGCTTTTAAAAGCTGCCCGTCCTGATAGGTCAGTACAACCGTCAGCCCATCCAGCTTCCATGAGATCAGCACTTCATGGGCTCCGGCAAACTCTGCAAGCGCTTCTACTTCTTTGGTTTTGTCCAGAGACAGCATGGGAGCCTCATGCCGTTCCTTGGGAAGCTCGTCCACTGCTTCATATCCTACGGTTACCGTCGGACTCCCCGCCAGCACGACTCCGGTCTCCTTCTCCAGCGCTTCCAGTTCATCGTAGAGTCTGTCATATTCCAGGTTGCTCATAAGCTCCCGGTCTTCCTGATAATAAGTCTTTGCTGCTTCCTGGAGCCTGTCTGCCAGCTCCTTCATGCGTTTCATCTGATCCATAAACTGCTCCTTCTGTCAGAATCTCTGTATCTGTTCCCGCAGATACTCTGTTTTAAGCCTGCACTGCATCTTCCGGCTTTCCCTCCTGCTCAAGAAGATGCAGAAGCTCCGCCAGTTCTTCTTCTGTCACATTCCTCCAGGTCCCTGTCTTCAGATGTCCCAGCCGGATGTTCATAATGCGTACTCTGCGAATCTCCAGAGCGTGAACCCCCAGCTCCCGGCACATTCTTCGGATCTGCCGGTTCAGTCCCTGCGTCAGGATGATCCTGAATTTCCGCTTTCCAAGACGTTCCGTCCGACAGGGCCTGGTGGTCACATCCAGCTCAGACAGGTAGACTCCTGCTGCCAGATCCTGTAAAAAACGGTCGGTAAACGGTCGGTCTGTCACCACTTCATATTCTTTCTCATGATAATGAGAAGCCCGCATCATCTGGTTGATGATATCTCCCCTGTTTGTCATCAGAAGAAGTCCTTCCGAGTCTTTATCGAGTCTTCCCGCATAAGTAATCCGCTTCGGATAATTCAGATATTCAATAATATTGACATCCTCTCCCTGACTTACCTCGCTGCATACGATTCCTCTCGGTTTGTTCACTGCCAGAAGAATGGTCTTTTCCCGGCTGTCCTTTTGCACCGGCTTTCCATCCAGAGACACCTTCTGTCCTTCTTCAATCTGCATCCCAAGCGATGCCGTCTTTCCTTCTACGGTCACTCTGCCCGCTTCGATCAGACGGTCCGCTTCCCTTCTGGAGCAGACCCCTGCCTCACTCATATATTTGTTCAGACGTATCATTATGTAGCTTTCCCTCCTGTGATCGCGGGGAAGACTCCCGCAATCACTATCTTACCAAATCCTGACACAGATTACCAGTCTATCTCAGATAAGCTTTCAGTTTTTCAATATTTTTTTCCTCAAAATCCATCAGTTCCTGTGCCATCTCATAATATTCTTTCTGTACGGATTTGTTTTTCTTCACCGTCTTCATCAATTCTGTGATCCTGCGGGCATTTCCCTGGATCATCATATCCGCCAGATGTTCGGTGCTGGCATTCAAAAGCGTATTCATCTGGATTCCGCTCCAGAGCCTTGTCCGGTTCATGATACTGTCTTCCGGCGGCGTCTCCTTTTCCTTATGGTATTCCTTCTGCAGCTTCTCCTCCAGCTGTATGAATTTGCATGCCTGACGGTTCAGATCCAGTGCAAGATCATCATCCTCCACCTTTCCGATGATCACATTGATCGCTTCCCGTCCCATCCGGGTATTCCGGTAACTTTCATCCAGTACCGCTCTGTCCGCTTCTGTCATCATAAAAAAACTCCTTTCCCTCGTAGACTGCTACTAGGGTATGGAGTTTTTTTAATATTATTCCAGATATTCTGTCATTACATAACCGGACAGTCCTTTATATTCCACCTTGCTCCAGCCGTTCTCATAGGACTCGATCTGAGTGATCGCATCTCCCTGATATGCCAGCGCCACCCTTTCGGATTCCGTAGTCTGCTCAGAACGCACATTCACGGTACTGTTTACATGGGTCTCCCGGTTCTGAACCGTAACTCCGCCTGAAGACTCTTCCTCTTCCGAAGCCTCCGGCTCTTCACCCTCCGGTTCTTCTTCCTGCGGCTCCTCTCCGCCTTCTTCCGGCTCTTCTGTTTCCGTCTCCTCCTCTGCTACCTGCCCGCTGATCTTCTGAATAAAATCAGCCAGCGTTCCGTCGCTCTCCTGCGCTGCCTGATAACGCGTGCGGACATCATCATACAGTGCCTGTACTTCCGGATCCTGCTCAAGCTCAGCCACATATGCCTGCATGCTCTCATCGATGGTTCCATAATGAATCCGGCGTCCGTCATCCTCCTTCGGCCCTACGTACAGGCAGATGATGTCCGGCGCACTGGTCTCAATATTGATCAGTTTCATATCATAACAGACAAAGACAATGTAAGAATCCTCCACCGGTCCGTTCTTCGTATAACAGGTGACATTATCAAAGGATTCAATAAACGCTGCTCTGTTTTTAATGCTTTCCTTTTCCTCGTCTGTCAGAAGATCCACGATCTCTTCCAGCCCTTCCACATCTCCGCTGGCAATAGATTCACAGTACTTTTCAACCAGCCGGTCTATGGACGCATGGTTGTTCTCTTCCAGATTATTCTCCGGTTCCGGCTCAGCCTCCTCCGGCTGCTCTGCTCCTCCTGTGGTCTCCTCCTGCGCCGGCGGCTGCTGAACCTCCTCCTTTGCCGTATCGTCGCCGCCCCTCAGCAGAACCACGATGATGATCAGCAGAACCACATTGATTGCAAGGTATAATCTATAATCAGTCAGTAAATCTTTCCATGTATTATTAGTGTTTTCGTTTTTCATATGTCCTCCTTAATATTGATTTTTGAAAATAAAAAATGCACCTGACAAGATTCGAACTTGCGACACCGGGCGTCGGAGGCCCGTGCTCTATCCAGCTGAGCTACAGGTGCTTGGCTTACTACCTTGATTATCATACACCAATTTTGAAAATTACGCAACCTTTTTTTGTAATAAATCTGTAACATTTTTAAAAAAACATCCATGCCGGCATGGACAGGCCGTCCACAGCCCCCTGACGCGCCCTGAAAATACCGGTCCATGGCCGGCCGGATGAATACCGGACTGCGAAGTATCACTCCTACTCTACGGTCTTTTTTTCTGCCGAATAATAATACGCATGGTCGCTCAGATACTCTTCCCGGCTCACACATGCTTCATTGACTTCCCGGATCAGCTGATCCAGCTCCGCCCGCGTGGTCGCAAGGCTTTCCGGAAGAAGAATCAGTTCATGGATGCTGCTCGGGAGGATATAAAAGCTTTCTCCAAGCTGTTCCAGACACATCCGCTGCACCTTCGGAGCGATAATGACCCCTGCCCCGAACATCTTTCTGCTGTTGCTCAGAATATGCATTCCGCTGCTCAGCGGTTCAAATCCCATATCGCCCAGAAATGCCTCCATCGGCTCCAGAAATACCTGAACCTCCGCCATATTTTCCGCCGCCGCATGATAGATCTCTTCCAGTGTCACGCCCCAGTAATCCATATGGCTTGTATAGACCAGCGCCGTCGCATGCTCCACAACCTGTTCGGGAATCTGCAGATAAAATACAATTGCCAGATCCAGCCATGGAAGCCACGGCACCTCTTCCAGCAGCGCCTCATTTTTTTCCCTGGAAATCAGACGGCAGCATATCCTCTTTCTCATTATGCGGAAATCCATCATCTGCTCGATGCCCTGCTGCGGCAGAAGCCCGCACTCCCTCTGAATCTTCAGAACAGCATCCGCGATCTCCCCAAGCTCCTCTTCCGACAGGTCTTCCTGATAATAATGATTGACATAGACCGTCGGCCTTTCCCGATGCCCTTCCACATAATAGGAAAAACCATCCAGCTCCACTCCGTTATTTTTCAGAACCTGGACGCTTTTGACGGCCTCTCCTTCCTTCAGCTTTTCCTGGATCTTTTGTTCCAGACGAATTAAAAAATATTCATATGTCATTGAATTCCTTTCTGTTTCTGTATCTTATAACGGGAATCGGTGTGCGAAATGCACAGGAATGTTTTATATCTATATCCATTTTAACCGATATTCCCTGCTTTGGCAATATGAAATTTTAAAATCCGCGCTCTTTCAGTTTCTCTACAATCCGAACATATGTTTCAATGACATCAAAATTTTTATAATCTTCCCGTTTCAGGTCAATAATGTCTCCATGGGAGATGCCTCTGGTACGGGTATTGGAAAATACTCCTTTGAATTCTCCCCACTTTGCAGACTCCACGCTGACCAGACCGTCATTTTCTCCTTCCAGAGGTTTGATCATGCAGTAAGTGATACTCAGAAGCATATGGCTCCATGGATGCTTCATCTTCGAAGTATAGCTCTGATAATACACCTGCGGGGAATCCGGTACCTCCGAATTAAAGCGTTCGCTTTCCTTTGTTGCAAACTGATGCGTGGACGTATAAAAATCAGGATTCCGGTCTCCGAATCTCTGGAAGGTCCGGTCAAAACAGAAGGCAACCAGCCGGTACAGCGCATCCGGAAGAAGACATGCATAGTCCACAAAGCGGCAGCCCCGATGGGGCGTATTCATCGTAGTCAGAGACGCCACATAAGGCGCCATGCCAAGCTTCGAGACTGCATATCTGGCATCCAGCCCTCCTTTGGAATGAGCAATGATGTTTACCTTTTCACACCCGGTCTCCTCAAGAATCTGAAAAATCCGTTTTCGAATGTCCTCTGCATTACAGACAATGGTTCCAAATGCTTCCTGATTGCCGTAATAGACCGTTGCGCCGTTTCGCATCAGTTCCCCCGGAATCCTTCCCCAGTAGTTAAAATACCGAAGGTCCCTGAAACCGATCCCATGGACCATCACCAGCGGATATCTGGTTCTGCACAGCCCGGAATCCACGCGCAGATCCCGAAGCACGGCCCTCTCCTGTTCAAAATCATATTCCTCATAAATCAGGCGGCAGGCATAGAGCAGTACAACCAGATTTACAACCGGAATCCACATGGTAACGATCATGAGCAGACGGCGCACAATGCCCAGGCGCCTGGAAGTACAGACGATCCGCAGTACGCCTGCTGACAGAAGCAGAAAACACCCGGCACAGGCAATTACTGCATTTGCTGCCAGCACGGCTGTTGTGGGAGCCGTGCCCCACGGATTCCGGATATAAAATCGGACAAATATCCAGATCTGTACCGCCATGGCGTAAAGCCCGCCATAGATCAGGCGTCCTCCTCCAAGCATCATGCGCACCCGCAGGCCGGTTCTTGCCTTTCCTCTGTCTTTTGCCGGCATGACTGTCAGCCAGACATAATGGATCAGCAGAAGCATGACGGCCGGCACAAGAAGCGCCGCATACCAGATCCCCCAGACGCCGCGCTGCTTCAGCAGATATGTAATCCGGTTCAGACAAAGTACCAGATTCAGTGTACAGGGCAGACTCACTGCAAGCCAGCACCTTAATAACCATTTTCTCACAGGTAAACCCCCTTGTCCCGGCAGCATTTTTCCGGTTTTTTCCAGACGTGAACAGGAAAAACCGGGACCGACGGCAGGACGGCTTCTGAAATACCGGCAACTGCTCTGCCCTTATCAAAAACCATCCTGCCGGCAGCCCCGGCCCGTTCTCTGTCACTTATACTCGGGACAGATATTCTCCGCTTCTGGTGTCGATCTTGATCTTGTTACCAGTCTCCACAAACAGCGGTACATAAACCACTGCACCGGTCTCTACAGTCGCCGGTTTTGTCGCGCCGGTAGCGGTATCGCCCTTGAAGCCCGGCTCGGTATCCGTAATCTCCAGCTCCACGAACAGCGGCGCCTCCACTGCGAACACGTTGCCGTTATGAGAACAGATCTTCACCATCTCATTTTCCTTCACAAACTTCAGTGCATCGCCTACATCATCACTGTTCAGTGCAATCTGATCATAAGTCTCCGTATTCATGAAATGGAACAGATCTCCGTCGCTGTACAGATACTGCATGTCCACACGGTCAATCCTCGCTGCCGGGAATTTCTCCGTCGGGCGGAAAGTCTTCTCAACCACGCCGCCGTTTATGATGTTCTTAAGCTTGGTCCTCACGAAAGCCGCACCCTTTCCCGGCTTCACATGCTGAAACTCTAAAATCTGATATACGTTACCTTCAATCTCCAGCGTAACGCCATTTCTGAAATCTCCTGCTGAAATCATACTGATGTTCCTCCTTAATGTTATGAAGGGGAATGCAAAATCCCCATACTTTTTATTATTTTATAATAGAACGTTACAGATTTCAACCTTTTTTTCCGGATGCGGTGAATTTGCCTGTACAGCGTCTCTATCCGATCATGGAACTGTTTTTCAGCCTGAACTTTCCTACCAGGCTCTTCATAAGCTGCGACTGACTGGACAGCTCCTCGCTTGCGGCTGCGCTTTCCTGCGCGGTGGCCGAATTGGTCTGTACCACACTGGAAATCTGGTCGATTCCCATCGTAATCTGAGAGATGGCATCCGCCTGATTGCTGCTTGCCTCTGAGATCTGTCCGATAATGCCTGTCATTTCATTTACATCATTTACCGCCTGAAGCAGAGAATGCGCCGTCTCATCGGCAATCTGCGTTCCGTTTTCTACTGCTTTTAAAGAATTTTCAATCAGAACCGAGGTGTTCTGGGAAGCCTCTGCGCTCTTGCTTGCCAGATTACGGACTTCATCGGCTACTACGGCGAACCCTTTTCCGGCAGCGCCTGCCCGGGCGGCTTCTACGGCAGCGTTCAGGGCAAGTATGTTGGTCTGGAACGCGATGTCTTCAATGGTCTTGATGATCTTGCCGATTTCACTGGAACAGTTGCTGATATCGCCCATTGCCTGTATCATCTGCTGCATTTTTTCATTGCACACATTCATCTCCGCACTGACGCTGCCTGCCGTTGCATTGGCCTGCCGTGCGTTGTCTGCATTCTGGTTCACCTTGTCGGAGATTTCGTTAATGGTGGAAGCCAGTTCCTCCACGGAACTTGCCTGCTCCGTCGCTCCCTGAGAAAGGGCCTGAGCGCCGTTGGATACCTGATCGGATCCGCTTGCAACCTGAGAAGCGCTCTGGCTGATCTGCAGCATCGTATCATTAAGCTTTTCTGCAATGCTCCGGAAAGAAATGAGTACCGGATGGAAGCTTCCTGTATATTCCTGTTCGCAGATCGAATCCACCACCAGATCTCCGGCCGCCATTTTCGCAAGAAATTTATTCTCGTCATCAATAATAAGCTGAAGCTTGTGAATTAATCTGCGCACCTGATCAGCGAGAACCCCCAGTTCGTCTTTGGAAGTATAGGTAATCTCCACGTCCAGATCACCTTCCGCCATTTTTACAGCGGCGTTCTCGATTTCGGAAATGGGAGTCTTAATCAGGCGAATAATCACAAATGAGAAGAAAACACCCACACAGATTATGATAATGATCACCGCCGCCATAACGCCGACAGCCGTTCTGTAAAGGAAAAGGCTTTCCTGCGTTGCATCGTCGCTGCCCTGAGTATTGTACGAGATAATATCATGAAAAGCACTGTTTAAAGAATTGTAAAGATCGACGCACTCGCCTTCCAGAATCGCGCGGGCCTCCTCCGTACGGCCCTGTCCTGCCAGTGCCATCATCTCTTCATCCGCACTCTTGTACTGCGTCCAGAGATTCACTGCATGATTATAGAAATCTCTCTCTTCCTCATCAATTAATTCTTCATATGTGCCCAGAAGCGTGGCCATATCCTCTTTTTCACTTTGGAGATACTGAAGACTGGATGCTTCTATTTCGTCCGATATTGCGGTAAGATATCCCAGCTCGTTCAGACGGATATTCGAAAGGGTAGCGGTCAGATCCCTTGCCGTATCAATACTGGGAAGCCAGCTGGTTGTAATATCATTTGTCATATCGTTCATCCTGCCCATCAGAAAGAATGACATGCCGCCGATGATAAACATGCCAATCAGCGCAACACCAATGAGAATATAAAGCTTTAATCTGATTTTTAAATTCCGTATGTAGTTAATCATACCTCTGCTCTCCTTTTTGTACCATGTTCCTTCACTGCCGGTTTTATGAAAGGATCGTTATTTTCCGCACAGCGTTTAGAAAATATATCGGCGTTTTTTTCATTTTTAATAAGTAAAATGGAAAAATATTGTACGGAAACAGAAAGCGAAAACCGGTCTGCATGGCAGGTTTCATTGACTGTTTGTCCGTTCAAAAAGGCGGCAGCCTGTCGTACTGCCGCCGCAAGTCATGCCGGATTGCCGGACTTTCCGTCAGTCCATCTGCACAGAGATCCCGCCTCTGCGCTCGGACGGCTGTATCACCACGGATATCGGCTGATTTCCGCTCCACTCGAATGCATAGGATTCGCCGGACGCCTGCCCGATCAGGTTTTTCCAGGACAGATCCGTCTTGATCTGAGGATCGCAGTATCCCTGCCCCATCCAGCAGATCACCGCGTCCGGATCCACGGATATGGTGCTCCGGCTCTGGATATTGGAAAGAACGATGGGATTGCCGTCCGTCAGAATCGCCACATATGCATTGCTTCCGTTACCGGTCAGCACGGATGTAGCCAGCCCCTTCTGGGAGAACACTCCGCATCCGATAAACCGCACCTCGTATTTGCAGTCCTGCGTGAAGGCAAGAATATTTTCCGACTCCACAGAGATCATCTCTCCAAACTGCAGCTGATAAATCAGCACATGCTGGCTGTTGTTTGCATAATAGGTCACAGAATCTCCGTTCATACTGACCTTCATAAGCGGAAGATTCTCACCGGTTACCCGCCGCAGAATACTCCCCAGCGCCGCCTGCCCAAGGTTTCCCTGAGGACCCAAAAGCACCTTTTCAAACCGGTAATTCTTTCCGCCGGCACTGTCTCCTGCAATAAAAGCGCCGGCCTTTGTAAAAAGTACGTCGTTTCCTCTGCATGTTACCTTTAATGTCAGTTCATTGACTGTCTCAAAAGAAATCATTTTATTTTCTCTCCTCCACTCAGCCGCTCACCTGCACGCCGTACAGGCCGCACAATCCGGCCAGATCCTTCGCCACTCCGTTCCCGACTCCATGAAATTTCCAGTTACCGTTGTGCTGATACAGTTCTCCGATCATCATGGAGATAACATTCGTATAGTAATCGGTCATCGAAAAGCTGACCAGCTCCGTCTGGTCCCTGTGATCCAGAATCCGGATGTAGGCGTCCTTCAGCATCCCGAAATGCAGTCCTTTCTCCGCTGCCTCATTGATGGTCAGTACAAAGACAATCTTTTGGACCGACGAAGCCAGCTTCGACAGATCCACGCGGATCACTTCCCGGTCCGTCACACCGTCCATCTCAAATACCGTGCTCCCGTCCGGGCTTTTTGTCTGTCCGTAAAAGACAAACCAGTCGTCTCCGATCACCTTTCCATTTTCACCAAGCAGAAACGCAGACACGTCCACATCGCATCTGGCATCCGTGCTGTTCCATCCAAGACAGATATCCGCCTGACGGATCGGCCTGCCGGAAGACAGAAGTACCTTCTGTCCCTTCTGAATCGGATGCACCAGAGCCGGTATCTTCATCTGCGCAGGCGCTGCAGCCGGCGTTCCCATGCTCTGAACCTGCCTGCCCGCCGGTTCTCCCGGCAGCCCGGACACGCGCGCAGAACCCGCTCCCGGATTTCCTCCCGGTCCGGCGGCCCTTCCGGGCGCCTCCCTCTGCCGGTTCAGCCCTTCTATATTCTGCGCATTGAGAATCTTCCCCGGCTTTAATGTATTGACAGCAGGGAGTGTGTCTTTCTTCCACGCTCCTTCTGTCCTCATCGGAATATTGATCATAGCTTCTCCTCATTCCGTCAAAGTCCATATTTCCGCGTCTCCTGATCGATGATCCGCACCACCTGGGGAACGCTCCGGCCATCCGTCCGGATCATCACATGAGCCGCCTGGCGGTAGAAATTCTCCCGCTCCCGCATCAGCCGTTTTACTCTTGCCTCCAGATCATCGCCGTCCAGCATGGGACGGCTCCCGTCATTCTTTACCCGCTCCAGAATCGTCTGCCTGGAAGCGGACAGGTAAACGACACACCCAAGGCTTCTGAGCAGCTCCCGGTTCTGCTTCCTGACCGGCATCCCTCCGCCCACAGAAATCACCGTATGATATGTATCCTCCTGCATATGACAGAGAAGTTCTGTTTCCAGATCACGGAAATATGCCTCTCCATCCTCCGCAAAAATGTCCGGAATCTCCCGTCCCTGCTCTGATACGATCCTCTCGTCCGTATCTGTAAAACCCATCTCCTTTTCCTTCGCCAGAAGCTTCCCTGCCGTCGTCTTACCGGCGCCCATGAATCCGATCAAAATTAAATTCTTCATCCCTTACTCCACGATCTTCTTCAGTTCGTCCATGAACGTATTCACATCCTTGAACTCCCGGTAGACAGAAGCAAATCTCACATATGCCACAGAATCCAGCTTCTTCAGTTTTTCCATAACCAGCTCTCCAATCTCCCGGCTGGAAATCTCCCGGATCTCTTTATTAAAAATAACCGCTTCGATCTCGTCTACCAGCTCGCCCACCTGACCGGCGGAAATCGGGCGCTTATGGCAGGCGCGCAGGACTCCGCCCTCGATCTTGGAACGGTCATATGTCTCCCGGTTCTCATCCTTTTTTATCACAATAACCGGCAGCGTCTCCACCTTTTCATAGGTTGTGAACCGTCTCCCGCAGACATCGCACTCCCTTCTGCGGCGAATGGAACTACCGTCATCAGCAGGTCTGGAGTCAATCACTCTTGTATTGTAGTTTCCACAGTATGGGCACTTCATGGGAACCTCCTTCCAGATTCATCTTTCATCAATATCACTTCTGCTTTAAGTATATATCACGACAGAGTTTTCTGTCAATGAAAAGGCGCATGTTCAGCAGCAGTCCGGCATGTCCCTGCATAAACTGGAAATAAAAAGGAGCTTTCATAACAATCCCATGCGTTTTTGCGAATTAAAGGAAAAGGACGTGATCAATCGCTGCGACTGTAAACGTCTGGGGAAAGTCTGTGATCTGATACTTGACGAAAGAAAGGGGTGCATCTGCGCCATCGTTGTTCCCGGCCCCTTCCGGCTCTGCGGGCTGCTTGGACCGGACCAGGAATACATCATTCCATGGAATAAAATCTGCCAGATCGGACCCGATATCATACTTGTGGAAATCTGTGAGGAGGATGTCCTCTGCCCGAGAAAACGCCCGGGCGCCGCATTTGGATAATACACAGATTTTGCCATTTTTTATTTGGATTCCTTTTGCATAAGCAGAATATTTTGGGAAATGCTTTTATGTATAAATGATGCTGCAGGAGGAAATTCAATGGTTGTGAACAAGGTTGAAATCTGCGGAGTCAACACATCCAAACTACCGCTTCTCACCAATGATGAAAAGAAGATGCTTTTTGAACGCATCCAGAAGGGAGACCGGGAAGCCAGAGAGCTGTACATCAAGGGAAATCTCCGTCTGGTCTTAAGTGTCATCAAACGGTTCTCCTCCAGCAACGAGAACGTGGATGATCTGTTTCAGATCGGATGCATCGGCCTGATGAAAGCAATTGATAATTTTGACTGTACCATGGATGTCAAATTCAGTACTTATGCCGTCCCCATGATTATCGGAGAGATCCGCCGATATCTGCGGGACAACAACAGTATCCGTGTCAGCCGCTCGCTGCGGGATACTGCCTACAAGGCGATCTACGCAAAGGAAAATCTGCTGAAGAAGAATTCCAAAGAACCGACCATTCAGGAAATCTCTGACGAGATCGGTATCCCGAAAGAAGACATCGTCTATGCACTGGATGCCATTCAAAGCCCGGTCAGTCTCTACGATCCGGTCTACACAGAGGGCGGTGATACCCTCTATGTCATGGACCAGATCAGTGACCGAAAAAGCAGGGAAGAAAACTGGGTTGAGAACCTCTCCCTCTCAGAAGCCATGAAAAAACTCAGTCCGAGGGAAAATCATATCATCAACCTGCGCTTTTTTGAAGGGAAGACACAGATGGAGGTGGCAGAGGAGATCCACATCTCCCAGGCACAGGTCAGCCGTCTGGAAAAAAATGCTCTGAAAACCATGAAAAGCTATCTGAAATAATCATTCATATTTTATGATTTCTTTCTTCAGACGGCAGATGATCTTTTTTTCCAGCCGCGAAATATAGGACTGGGAGATGCCAAGCAGGTCGGCCACTTCCTTCTGTGTCATCTCCCTCCCCGCCGGATGGTTCAGCCCAAACCTCATCTCAATAATCATCTTTTCCCGCTCGGAAAGTCTGGACAGGGCTTTTTTCAGCAGTTTCCGCTCTACCTCGTTTTCCAGATCCCGATAGATGATGTCTTCGTCCGTTCCCAGAATATCCGACAGCAGCAGTTCATTGCCGTCCCAGTCCACATTCAGCGGTTCGTCTATGGAGACCTCCATACGTACTTTGCTGTTTCTGCGCAGATACATCAGAATCTCATTTTCAATGCATCGGGACGCGTAAGTCGCCAGCTTGATATTTTTATTCCGGTTAAACGTATTGATCGCCTTAATCAGGCCGATCGTTCCGATGGATATCAGATCTTCTACCCCAACGCCTGTATTGTCAAATTTTTTCGCAATGTATACAACCAGCCTCAGATTGTGCTCGATCAGCTTTGATTTTGCCTGCTGTTCCTGATCGGTCTCCAGTCCCAGAATTGCTTTATTCTCTTCCTCTGCATTCAGGGGCGGCGGCAGGATTTCCGCCCCGCCGATATAGTGAATCTCTCCTTTTTTGGAGAAGAACATGCTTTTGAACTTTGGCGCTACTTTCAGCTGAATCTGGTGTGGAATCGTTACCTTGATAATCATAATGCCTCCTCTTATGAGGAAAGCAGGTCACGATGAAGTATAAGCTGATACTGTCTGCTTTTATTTGGCATACGTGCGACCATCGGATGCGCGATCCACTGATCTGCGTTTTGGGATTCCAGTACCATCCCGTCCAGAATATAAGCCTCCAGTATCCCATGCTCTGCTATGGTATCATAGGGGACCATCCTTGGGAGATTCTGCCTTTCTGATTTCAGAAGAATCTCTTCCAGCACTTTCCCATCCAGAATACTGACGGCTTTTTTACTGATCGGGTCATACAGGCTGTTGCCGGTATCATATAATGCCTTTACCGATATCCGGCACACCCCATGATGCAGGACAACCGAAACAGTTCTCCCGTTTTCCCGTTTTCTTTTATTCCATATGTACTCCGCTGCCATTAAGCCTGCTGCTGATATACTGCTGAAGACTGCAAACCACACCCCGGCCAGCCTGTGAAACTGTTCCAGATAACGCAGCATCCCGTTTAAGAGAAAACACTCCGCATACAGGCTGAACATCCTCCGGAAAAAATGCTTCCTGCCTGGACAGGCAATCTTTGTCATCCCCGCTGCCAGAATGAAAGTTCCCAGAAAATAGTGTATTCCGGACAGCCGGGCAGATGCGATATGCAGAATGCAGGCACCCAGACTGCCTGCCGCCGCCGCTGTCAGAATTCTGCCGGTCTTCACAGTTTCCTGCGCTTTCCATACGGCCAGAAACAACAGCATCGCATTCATCCAGAGATTTTTTACAAACAGTACATCTACATAAACTTCATAGTACACTTGCCACCCTCTCTCTTATGGTAATCACCATTATAGGGAGGGTGAACTGCAATCCCTGTCAGATCCTGCGGCTGTACGGTCTTTTTTATCCACAGGATTCGACAAAGAAAAGGAACGGCTTTCTTTCGCTTTATCCTGTTATTTTTAAGATCTCCGTCATCTGTTCCACCGGTATCTGCCCGGGTGCAGATGCCTCGCCGGCTGACGCAAATGTCATGGCGGAGCCTGTCAGGCTGCCGCAGATCCGGCTGATCACTCCCATGCTTCCCATGGACATGGTGACTACCGGCACAGACAGCGTTTCTGCTGCCGTAACCGTCGCCTGCAGAAGATTCAGAACATCCTGCCGGTTCGTCGGCATGACTGCAAGCTTTGCCGCGTCCGCCCCCAGCTCCTCCATGCGTCTTAACCGTCTCACCATTTCCTCTGTGGACGGGGTCTTCTGAAAATCGTGATTGGATGCCATGACCAGGCAGCCGCTACCAGAGGCACGAAGCTTCCCTATCTCTTCTGCCGTCCTTGTCTCATCCAGATATGTCTCCAGATCCACCAGATCCGCTCCTCCTGAGGCAGCTTCCCTGTTCAGATGATAGTAGGCATCCGGATCCACGGACCGGTTCCCGCCTTCCCGGGCAGTCCGGAACGTAAACAGAAGAAGTTTTCTGCCCAGACGCATCTTTATTCCCTTCAGGGTTTCCAGAACCTCCTCTGTCCGAAAAATATCTTCATAAAAATCCGCCCGCCATTCCGCGATATCCACCGGAAGCTTCTCAATGTCTTCCGCCTTTTTCCAGATTCCTTCCCGGCTTTTTTCCACGATGGGCACGCAGATCTTCGGCGCGCCTTCTCCAAAGATCCCTGTTTCTGTCTGAAATACTCTGTTCATTGATCCATCCCTTATCTGAAATATTTTTCCTTCACCAGTTCGACCGGCATCTGCTTTCCGGTCCACAGCTCGAACGCATAGGCTCCCTGATACAGAAGCATATACATGCCGTTGAAGGCTTTGCAGCCGGCCTGCTCCGCCATCTGAAGCAGTCTGGTCTTTCTGGGGTTATAGATCACATCGGACACAATCAGCTCCGGATACAGATAACTTTCATCCGGCACAAGGCACTCGTCTTCATGAGGACTCATGCCTGCCGAGGATGCATTGATCAGGATCCTGCTCTCCTGAATGCTCTTTTTCATCTGCTCTGTGTCTCTGAGCTCATACATGCACACCTCACAGGCTGTTCTCCGGTTCACCCGGTCCACGACTTCCTGTATGGCATCCCAGGAACCGCCCTTTCTTGCAATCAGATCGATCTTCGGCACTTTGTCCAGCGCCGCCTGGGCAACGATGGAAGCCGCAGCTCCTCCGGCGCCCAGAAGCGTCATCTTTCCGCCGATGATATCATGCCCTGCATCTTTCACCGCCCTCATATAACCTCTGCCGTCTGTATTATAGCCGGTCAGCACGCCGTTTTCCTGCACCACCGTATTCACTGCCCCGATCAGCCGGGCTTCCTCAGACAGCACATCTGCCCGCTCATACATCAGCCTTTTATGAGGCATGGTGCAGTTGAATCCTCTTGCATTCATCACCGTCAGTCCGTCTACCGCCTTTTCAAACTGTTCCGGCGCCACGTCGAAAGCCAGATACACATAGTCCAGCCCGTGATAACGGAAGGACTCATTATGCATGGCCGGCGATACGCTGTGGGCGACCGGACTTCCCAGAAGGCATGTAAGCCCTGTGTGACCTGTAATCCATTTTTCTTCCATTTTCTTTTCCCCGCCTCTCCTGCATCCTGTCCCGTCACAGGGAGAAATTTCCCCGTACACAAAAAACGGGATCCATGCATGCCACATCAATCCCGCCCTTTTCTTCTTCTTTATTCTTTGTTCCCTGTCCCCTTTATTCCTGTTTTCCTATCTGTCTTTCTGGAAAAACTTCGGAATCTTGATCTCCTGTTCTTCTACTGTGCTCTCCGGCCTCGTGAAATTCTTCAGACCCGGCAGCGGCTGAACCACCTGCCTTCTCTGTTCCCCTGTTCTCCCGAAACCGGACTGATTAAGCCCTGCCGGAGCCGATGCCGTCTTCCCTGCCGCCGGACGGAAGGAAGAAAAACCTCCTTTGCTGCCATTCTCCTGAAGTCCGGTTGCAATGACCGTGATGCTGACCTCATCCGAATTGCCTGCATCGTACATCGCTCCAAAGATAACATTCGCCTCTTCTCCCACCTGTTCCTGCACATAAGATGCTGCTTCATTGGCATCGATCAGAGAGATATCTCCGGATACATTGATGATCACATGGCTGGCTCCTGCGATCGTCGTCTCAAGCAGCGGACTGGTAATCGCCTGCTTGACTGCCTCAAGCGCCTTATCGTCGCCTCTGGCCGTGCCAATACCGATATGCGCGATTCCTTTGTCTGTCATGACCGTCTGGACATCTGCAAAATCCAGATTGATCAGCGCCGGCAGATTGATCAGATCCGTGATTCCCTGAACCGCCTGCTGCAGAACCTCATCTGCCTTCTTCAGCGCTTCCGGCATGGTTGTCCTTCGGTCCACAATCTCCAGAAGCTTGTCATTGGGAATTACAATCAGTGTATCCACGGATTCTTTCAGCTTCTCAATTCCCATCAGGGCATTGTTCATGCGCTGCTTTGCTTCAAAGCGAAAGGGCTTGGTCACAACACCGACCGTCAGAATTCCCATCTCCTTTGCCGCCCGCGCAAGAACCGGCGTCGCTCCGGTTCCGGTACCGCCGCCCATACCGCAGGTGACAAATACCATGTCCGCCCCCTGAATCGCTTCCTTCAGTTCTTCAATGCTTTCTTCCGCCGCTTTTTCCCCAATCTCAGGCTTTGCACCTGCACCAAGTCCTTTTGTCAGTTTCTCGCCGATCTGAATCGCCGTCGGCGCCTTGCAGAGCTTCAGTGCCTGTTTATCTGTATTGACACCGATAAACTCCACTCCCCCGATCTGCTCTTCTACCATTCTATTTACAGCGTTGTTGCCTGCCCCTCCAACGCCAATCACGATGATGCGGGCGGCAGCTTCAGTTTCATTCGTCATAATTTCCAACAACGTCATATCCTCCTTACTTAACAAACGCCAATATACAATGACTTTATCATATCTTTTTTTTTTCGATTACGCAACCTGTTTTTCCAATTTCTCTGTATTTTTTCTGTTATTTTTTTCATTGCCGGTTTGATTCCAGCGAAATATGCGTGCTTTCATCGGTATAATTTTTCATATCCAGCGTACCGGACTTGTCCAGAAGATCCGGCTCCAGCTGCTTGATCCGTGCGATTTTTTCTTCCATATGGTCCCCGGAACCCAGCGTTACCCGCACATCTTTGAGCTGAAGGTAGATGTCATTCAGATTTCCAAGGAAAAGCTCGTCCGGATCCAGACTGTATTTTGTCAAAAGCTGCGTAATCTCCAGAATCGTGTCAAAGATCTGCGGTTCCTCCACATTCAGGCTCTGATACAGGGCAAGCTGGTCAAAATAAAGGCCGCTGATCAGAGGAACGCCTTCGATCTCCTCGTCAGAACTTTCCACAACAATCCCGTCCTTGTCGAAATATACGTTTTTTCCGAGATAGCGGACGTAGCCGACAATGTTTTTCTCGTACACACGGATCGTAATACTGTCAAGGGAATCCATATGCACTTCAAAATCGTCCACAAACGGAATCTCCGGATGCTTCTGGTACTTATAACGCAGATACAGGTAGATGGTATTTCTTCGATAGCCTTCCCCGATGACAAAATCTGCGATTTCTTCATTAGAATAATGCTCATTGCCGACAACTGTCACCTCTTTGATATAAAACAGACCGGCAAGCAACAGCAGCAGTACCGCTGCTGACGCCAGTACTGCTGCTGCCAGTATCACCTTTCTGGGAATCTTCCTTCTGCTCCCATGTTCCAAACTCAACACTCCTACCGGGCAGAGCCACACCGCTGCCGCCTGCCATGGAGCCGTGTCTTTTAGAGCTGTCTGTTCATGGCCGGCTGAGTGACTCAGCAAAAACTTTTACGCTTACCTTCCAGGACATTATACCACAATTCCGAGTTTTTTCAAATCAGAATTTATGTCTTCATAACCTCTGCATACATATTCCATACCGGAGATGCAGGTCTCGCCTTCTGCCGCAAGCGCCGCCATGATCAGAGCGGCGCCCCCTCTCAGTTCTTTTGCCTCTACCCGCGCCCCGTGCAGCTTTGCATTGCCGTCCATGAGTGCAAAAGAATCTTCGCTCACTACAGACGCCCCCATTTTCTGCAGCTCTTCCACGATCTGAAAACGTGCCTCAAAGATCTTTTCTTCAATAAAGCTTGTGCCAGATGCCGTGGACAGCGCGGCAACCAGCGCCGACTGCAGATCGGTGGGAAAACCGGGAAAAGGCGCCGTAACCATATAGGGGATGGGACGGCACTGACGCTCCATCCGCACATGGATCCAGTCCTCCTCCGCCTCCACAACCGCCCCCATCTGCTCCAGAAGCTCCGGAAGATGGCCCAGATGGCTGATCGGAACATGAAGAAGCCGCACCTCCCCGCGGGTCATAACCGCTCCGAACAGATAGGTGCCTGCCACAATGCGGTCGGACGGAATGATATATTCTGCCGCATGCAGCTTTGAGACTCCTTTCACCGTGATCACAGGAGTTCCGTCTCCTGTGATATCCGCTCCCATCTTTCTTAAAAACGAAGCCAGTTCCACGATCTCCGGTTCCATGGCCGCCCCGTGCAGTACCGTCGTTCCTTCTGCCAGAACCGCGGCAAGAAGCACATTTTCCGTTGCACCAACACTTGGAAAATCCAGATAAACCTGTGCTCCATGCAGCATCTGCGCGCTTCCGTAAAGCGTATGTTCCTGATGCTCAAAAAACGCTCCCAGCTGCTCCAGTCCTTTAAGGTGCAGGTCGATGGGCCGCTTTCCGATCGTACAGCCTCCTGGATAGGGAATCTCCACCTGATGCATCCTTCCAAGAATGCTTCCCAGAAGGGTAACGGTGGAGCGCATCTTTCCTGCGCCGCCGCAGGACACCCGATAATTGCAGAGCTCTCTTGTATCCACAATCAGCATATGTCCTTCCCAGTGTATCCTGCAGCCTGCGTCCTCCAGAAGCTCCAGCATATGTTTTACATCTGATATTCTGGGGCAGTGATGAATGATAAAGATTCCTTTTCCAAGAACAGTCGCCGCCAGAATCGGCAGCGCTGCATTTTTTGACCCCTGCACCAGCAGCTCACCATGCATTCTCTGCGGTCCTTTGATATACAGTTTATTTCCATCCAAATCCATTCCCTCCGGACCCGTTATCAGGTCTGCCATTATATATCAGTATATGCAGATATCCGGTCAGTGTTCTTTTTTCATATGTCTGGATACGTTCAGAATCAACCCGATCTCCGCCAGCAGGAATACGACAGACGTTCCTCCGTAACTGATGAACGGCAGCGTAATCCCGGTATTAGGAATGGTATTTGTAACAACTGCAATATTCAGGATGACCTGAATCATAATGTGCCCCATAACGCCTGCAGCCAGAAATGCCCCGAACAGCTCCTGAATATGCGTGGCAATCACCATGAGCCGCCAGATCAGCAGTCCAAACAGAAGGATCACGAGAAATGCCCCGGCAAGCCCAAGTTCTTCACATATAATGGAAAAAATCATATCATTCTGTGCCTCCGGCACAAATCCCAGCTTCTGCATGCTGTTTCCGAGGCCCACCCCGAAGATCCCTCCTGATCCTATGGCGTAGAGTCCCTGCATGGTCTGATATCCTTTTTCATAAAGCTCCGGATGTCTCCAGATCGCCAGACGCTCCAGCCGGTACGATTCCACACTCAGAAAAATACCGATAAATGCAGTTCCCATGCCTCCCAGACCGATAAACGGAAGAAAGCGGGGATTTGCAATGAAAATCAGAATGACGGCAATACCCAGAATGATAATCGCCGTACTCAGATTATTGGTTCCCACAAGCCCCACGATCGGAAGCACCTGAAGAATAACCAGAAACATATAACGCCATGATTTCATATGGGAGGCATTTTTGCTGACGATTGAAGCAAGAAGGACTACTACGGCAAGCTTGGCAAATTCGGACGGCTGAAAGGAAAGCGGTCCCAGAGAAAGCCATCTTTTTGAACCATTATACTCATCTCCGATAAAAAGCACGGCGGTGGAAAGGATCAGGGAGATGCCATATCCGGGTCCTGCTGCCGGAAGCCATCTCCGGTAATCAACCTGAGACACCAGATACATGGCCATCAGTCCAAGGCTGGTCGCAAAAAACTGTTTTTTCAAATAATAAGCAGAGTCAGCGAACTTGACCCTGCCATTATAAGCACTCGTGCTGTAAAGCACGACCAGCCCAAATACGGCCAGAATCAGAACAAGGATCAGAAGTACATAATCGACCGGTTCTCGTGTGTCTGTCTGTCTTTGAACTGCCATACTGCCCCTTTCAGTTCTTCTGCTTCTCTTTTATGATTTTATGCAGCACTTCCGGCAGCAAGAACCTGTGGATCCATATTCCGCTGAAAATAACCTCCATGCAACGGGCAGCGGACTGCCGAACCGGCAGGTCCAAAACATTCTGTATCTGTACATCAGACAGCCGCAAGCGCAATGAGGCAGCACAGAGCCGTCACAATGGAAAACACTGCCACGACCCGCGTCTCGGACCATCCGCACTTTTCAAAATGATGATGAATCGGCGCCATTTTGAAAAAGCGCTTTCCATGCGTCGCTTTAAAATACGTCACCTGAATCATGACGGAAAGCACCTCCACCACATAGATCAGCCCCACGATCAGAATGAACAGAGGAAGTCTCAGCATATATGCTGTGGACGCTACAAATCCTCCCAGCGCCAGAGAACCGGTATCTCCCATAAAGACGCTGGCCGGATATACATTAAACAGCAAAAATCCCAGCAGCCCCCCTGTCACTGCACAGGTCACCGGCGAGATCCCGCTTCCGGTTCCGATGGCCACCACTGTAAAAAATACCGCCACCATGATCGTCACGCTGGAAGCCAGACCGTCCAGTCCGTCTGTAAAGTTTGTTCCGTTTACCGTTCCGATCACCGCCGCGAACAGAAGCGGAACCGAAAGAAATCCAGGATTCAGATAGACGCCGCCGCTGAAGGGAATGAGCATCTCAAGTCCCACATCCGAATAAGACACCATATACCATGCGAAGACGGCCGTCACCAGTATCTGCCCTGCCATCTTCTGCCCCGGCGTCAGACCCTCGGAACGCCTGAGTACTACTTTGATATAGTCATCCAGAAAACCCACAATTCCAAAACCGACCGTCACGAACAGAATCGGAATGATCTTCGGATAATCCTTCACATAGAACAGGGAAGTCACTACTACGCTGAGCAAAAAGATCAGCCCGCCCATCGTCGGCGTTCCGTTTTTCTTCAGATGCGTCTGCGGACCGTCGTCCCGCACGGTCTGCCCCACTTTCATTTTTCTAAGCACCGGAATCACAACCGGACCTGCCGCCGCACTTATGGCAAATGATACAATAACAGGAACTGCAACACCATAATCCATCATACTTTCCACCTCTTCATTCACTCATTTATCCAAGTATACGTCTTTTAAAAAAATTTATCAACCATTCCTGCGAATTTAAAAAATACACTTGATTTTTTTGTATCACTGGTATATAATGACATTGTTTGCAGGTATAGTTCATCGGTAGAATGCCAGCTTCCCAAGCTGGAGAGGGGGGTTCGATTCCCCTTACCTGCTTTTTTTAGTATATAAGGAGGTCTAAAAATGGCAAGAGGAGTAAGAAAACCCGTCACCTACACTGGAAGAGCAGCAAAGATCCATGAAAAAGTTCTCAAACTGGAGACTGAGCTGAAAGCTGCAAAGGAAGAGTTAAAGGCTGCATATAAGGAGCAGCTGAAAGAAGAAAAGCTGGCGAAGCAGAAGGCCCAGAAAGAAAACAGGGAAAAGCTTCTTAAAGTCATTGAAGATTCCGGAAAAACCCCGGAAGAGATCATGGAACTGTTAAAAGAACATTCCTGATGTGACGGTTTTATTTTTAATAGGTATGCGTAAGCAGCAGAGGGGCGGTCAGTAATCTGACCGCCCCTCTGATCTGTCATCTGCTCTTTCCATATCCGCCCACAGAGCCGCCCTGACGTCTGTCCGGCGACGCTGTGAAGCGTTCGGTCTCCTTAAGCCGCACCAGCGCCCGCGCCATGGCAGCCTGCGTCATATGGAACTCCTGAACGCTCTGCTTCTGCCGCATCTTCTCCCGGGCACGCTCCAGCGCCTCTCTGGCGCGGTTCGCATCCACTTCCTCCGGCCGTTCGATCTCATCCGCCAGCAGCGTGGCCCGGTTGTGGGCAACCTGGCAGAAACCCTGTCCGACCGCCGCATACTGCCAGTCCCCGTTTTCTTCCACCTGCAGCCGCATCTCTCCTGCCTTGATCGCAATAATCATTTCCTCATGATGCGCCATGACGGCCTGTTCCCCATCCAGTCCCGGTATGATCAGGCAATGACAGGGGCCGTCATAGAAGATTCTCCGGCTGGTTATGATTTTCAAACGAAATACCGCCATCTTCATTACTCCTGTACGGAAGCCGTTATGGCTTTCGCTTTCTCCACGACTTCGTCAATGGTTCCCACATTGAAAAACGCTGCTTCCGGATACTGGTCCATCTCTCCTGAGATGATTGCCTGAAAGCCTTTGATCGTATCCTTCAGAGGAACATATCTTCCCGGAACACCGGTAAAATTTTCCGCCACATGAAATGGCTGGGACAAAAACCGCTGCATCTTTCTGGCACGGTTGACGACTCTCTTATCCTCATCCGACAGCTCCTCCATGCCGAGAATGGCGATGATGTCCTGCAGTTCCTTGTATTTCTGAAGCATTTCCTGTACTTTTCTGGCTGTCTCGTAGTGCTCTTCTCCCACTACGTCGATCTCCAGAATACGGGAAGTGGACTCCAACGGGTCCACCGCCGGGTAGATCCCCTGTTCTACGATCTTTCTGGAAAGGACCGTTGTGGCATCCAGATGTGCAAATGTGGTTGCCGGAGCCGGGTCCGTCAGATCGTCTGCCGGCACATAGACTGCCTGAACAGAGGTGACAGAACCGTTCCTGGTAGAAGCGATCCGCTCCTGAAGCTCACCCATCTCCGTTGCCAGCGTAGGCTGATAACCAACGGCCGACGGCATACGCCCAAGCAGCGTGGACACCTCAGAACCTGCCTGCACAAAGCGGAAGATATTGTCAATGAACAGAAGCACATCCTGATTCATCTCGTCACGGAAATATTCCGCCATGGTAAGGCCGGTCTGCGCCACACGCATACGCGCCCCCGGCGGCTCGTTCATCTGTCCGAAGACCAGCGCCGTCTTTTTCAGCACTCCGGATTCTTTCATCTCGCTCCACAGGTCATTTCCTTCACGGGAACGCTCCCCGACTCCTGTAAATATGGAGTAACCGCCATGTTCGGTGGCAATATTCCGGATCAGTTCCTGAATCAGAACGGTTTTTCCCACTCCCGCTCCGCCGAACAGACCGATCTTGCCTCCTTTGGCATACGGCGCCAGAAGGTCAATGACTTTGATCCCGGTCTCCAGAATCTCCACTACCGGGCTTTGCTCCTCAAATGAAGGCGGAGTCTGATGGATACACCATCTTTCGACGTCTTCCATCCCGCCTTCTCCATCCACCGCCTGTCCAAGCACGTTAAAAAGCCTTCCAAGCGTCTTCTCTCCCACCGGAACCGTGATCCCGGCTCCGGTCGGCGTCACCTCCATATCGCGGCAGAGGCCCTCGCTTGCCGACAGCATGATACAGCGTACCACACGGTTTCCCAGATGCTTTGCCGCTTCCATCACATACTCATTTCCATGGCTGTTGACCGTAAGAGCATCCTTTATATGAGGAAGACTGCCCTTTTCAAACAATACATCCACCACCGGACCTGATACCTGTATGATCTTTCCTTTTTCCATCACACATATCTCTCCTGTTATTTTCTACTATTTCCCGTTCCTGCTCATCTGCTGCGCTTTTGCGCCGCTGCACACTTCCGTGATTTCCTGCGTGATTTCCGCCTGTCTGGCCCGGTTGTACATGATCTTAAGATCCCGCAGCAGATCGTCTGCATTGTTGGTCGCTGATTCCATGGCCATCATCCGGGCATTGTGTGCAGTACAGTACGCCTGTACCAGCGCGCCGTAGATAAAGCCCGTTATATAATTGGGGATGATCGTATCAATTGCTTCCTTTGCAGACGGCAGCAGCAGAAAATCTTCCTGATAGACATCTGCCGGAACCGTCTCTTCCAACGGCCGCCTGATCGGCAGCAGCATCTTATCCTCCGCCACGCTCTGCATACTGCTCTCCATACGGGTATAGATCACATGCACTTCGCTGATCTCCCCGGTTCGATATTTATCCAGTATGGTCTCGCTGATCCAGCGCGCTCTGTTAAAGGTCGGATTCTGCACCGTGTACTGGAAGTTTTCCTCTATATGGACTCCCTTCGACACAAAATACTGCCGGCCCAGCTCTCCCACCACAAAAAGATCCACCTGATTTTCTGCATCGTCAAGAAAACGCTGCGCCATTTTCAGAATATTATGATTATAAGAACCTGCAAGGCCCTTATCATCCGTAATCACCAGAAGGCCGATCTTCGTCCGCTTAATCTCAGGCTTTTCAAAATAGATATGTTCCATATCCGGAATATGCCGGAGAATACGGTCTATGGTCGACTGGAGCGTATAAAAATACGGTTCCGTTGCCTCCAGTGTCTGCTTTGCCTTTTTCATCTTTGTGGAGGAGATCATATACATGGCGCTTGTGATCGTTCTTGTATCCTCAATACTTTTGATACGACTTTTAATTTCACGAAGACCTGCCATATCGTCTCATCACCTGATCCTTATATTCCTTTGCGGCAGCGATGATCTTCTCTGTCAGAAGATCGTCAAGTGCCTGCGTCCTCTCAATCTCCTCGCCGATCTTTGGATAATGTTCATCTATCCAGTCCAGCATATCCCGCTGAAACTGCTTGATCTCCTTTACCCGAAGATTCAGAAGAAGACGGCTGTTTGCCGCACAGAGTGTAATCACCTGCGCATGAAGAGACATCGGTTCACCCAGCGGCTGTTTTAACAGTTCCAGAAGGCCTTTTCCATACTGGAGCTGTTCCTTCGTCACCGCGTCCAGATCGGAACTGAACTGAGTAAACACTTCCGTCTCCCGGTACTGCGCCAGGTCTATACGAATACTTCCTGCCGCCTTTTTCATGGCCTTTGTCTGTGCCGCGCCGCCCACGCGGGATACGGATAATCCCACATTGACCGCCGGTCTCATACCGGAGAAGAACAGATCGCTTTCCAGAAAGATCTGGCCGTCCGTAATTGAGATCACGTTCGTCGGAATATATGCGGACACATCTCCTGCCTGCGTCTCAATGATCGGAAGCGCGGTTATGGAGCCGCCTCCCAGCTCGTCGCTCAGGCGGCTGGAACGCTCCAGAAGCCTGGAATGCAGATAAAACACATCGCCCGGATAGGCTTCCCGCCCCGGAGACCGTTCCAGAAGCAGGGAAAGCGAACGATATGCGACCGCATGCTTGGACAGGTCATCATAGACGATCAGTACATCCTGACCTCTGTGCATAAAATATTCTGCCAGCGCCGTACCTGAATAAGGCGCAATATACTGAAGCGGCGCCGGCTCGCTTGCCGTCGAAGATATAACGATCGTATACTCCATGGCGCCTTGTTTTTCAAAAGTGTGGACCAGTTTGGCAACCGTCGAAGATTTCTGTCCAATCGCCACATAGATACAGATCACATTTTTTCCTTTCTGGTTCAGAATGGTATCTGTAGCAATGGAGGTCTTGCCGGTCTGCCGGTCTCCGATGATCAGCTCTCTCTGTCCGCGTCCAATCGGAAACATGGAGTCAATGGCAAGAATACCCGTTTCCATAGGAGTATCCACAGACTGCCGCTCGGTAATTCCCGGAGCCGGTTCTTCCACCGGACGGTAATCGGAAGCTTCAATGGGGCCTTTTCCGTCAATGGGCGCTCCCAGCGCATCCACGACCCTGCCGATAAAACCGTCTCCTACCGGAATACCTGCCATCCGGCCGCTTCGGACTGCCCTTGTGCCTTCGCTGATCCCGGTCTCTTTTCCAAAAAGAATGCAGCCGATCTCATTCCTGCGAATATCCTGCACCATGCCCTTCAGCCCGTTTTCAAAGACCAGAATCTCACCGTACATGGCATGGTCCACGCCGTCGATATAGGCAATGCCGTCTCCCACCCGGCTTACGGTACCGATCTCCTGGCTTTCAATATCCACATCATCAAGGCTGCCCTTCAGGATGCTGATAATCCCTTTCTCTGCCAGCAGGGACTTTGTACCGGCCAGGTCAATCTCCTTTAATCTTTCTTCCAGAATCCGCTTTCGTCCGCCCTCGCTCCAGTCGTATTCCTGTTTCCCTGCCCGAAGAATAAATCCGCTGCCAAGGGCCGGGTTTTCCTTCTGCTCAATGGAAAGCGTTCTCCCCGGATATTTCTGCTCCAGAAATCTTCGGATCCCGGCAAACTGACGTTCATCCGGGGCAGTCACATACTCCAGTACGCATTCCAGAGGCCTGCGTTCTTCCTCCGGCTTCTCTGTATACTCTGTTATGATATCTTCCAGCGCATGGAGCATCCCGTCTTCCGCCAGGGAAAGAAGAAAGGAACGGGAATCCCCCGGAAAGATTTTCTGTATGATAATTTCCTTCTTTTCTCCGGAAACAGAGGGGTTATCCAGTTCTTCCTCAAGCTGGGGAACCGCCTTCAGGATATCCAGCGCCGTCAGAAGCGCCTCCGGCTTTATCTCCATGCGTATAAGCTGTTCCATATATCTGTCATTCTGCATCCGTTTCACCTGCTTTTGTCAAAAATTGATCATAGAGCGCATGGTCGCCTTTCGAAGACTGCATGCACTTTACTGCCGCTTCCATGATGACCGAACGAATCTCCTGCTCTGCCTTTCCAACAATGCGCGCTTTCTCCTGCTCTGCTTCCTTCCTGGACGCCTCTACGATCTGTACAGCCTTTTCCTTCGCTTCTTTCACAATGCGATCGTATTCGTTCCGGGCTTTCTCCTGCGCTTCTGTTACGGCTGCTGCTTTTTCTTTCTCAATCTCCGCCTGAAATTCTTCACATCTGTTTTTTTCCGCCGCTGCCTCTTCCTGGAGTTCCTGCGCTTTTGTATACTGAGATGCGATTGCTTCCTCCCGTTTGCTGATCACCGCATTGATCGGCTTAAACAGAAATTTGCGAATCAGAATATACCAGATCACAAGATTCAATGCCGTCCAGAGCAGATTCATGTCTAACCTTAACATACCGACATCCGCCTTTCTCTCTATTCTCAGGCGAGAAGAATGATAATCAAAAGCGCCACAACGAAACCGTAGATTGCCGTTGCCTCTGCCAGCGCCGCGCCGAATACCAGCATCTTCATGATCTTGCCCTCAGCCTCCGGCTGCCTCGCCACTGCTTCCGCCGCTTTGGAAGTGGCAATACCGATACCGATACCTGCTCCAATACCTGTAAATACTGCAAGACCTGCTCCAATTGCAATTAATGTAGACATAATTTTTTCTCCTTTTCCTTTATGATTCTTCTTTCTTTTTATTCTAATGCTTCTTTAATAAACAGCCCTGTCAGGAATACGAACACATATGCCTGGATCAGACCGTCAAACAGATCAAAATACAGACTGAATACTACCGGAAGCCCCACCTTGCAGATGCTTTCGATCAGCTTCATGATGACAAACGCGCCGAGCACATTTCCAAACAGACGCATACAGAGCGACAGCGGTTTGATAAACAGCTCCAGTATATTGATGGGCGTTACCAGAACCACTGGTTCGGTAAAGCTCTTCAGCCAGCGTTTCATACCCTTTTTGCGAATCCCTGCAGCCTCAATCAGAATAATGCTCATCACTGCCAGCGCCGCCGTCACATTCAGATCCTTTGTAGGCGGCTTAAATCCCAGAATACCGATCAGGTTGGCTATTCCCAGATAGATCAGCACCGACGTCAGATAAGAGGCATACGCTTCCCCTTCTTCTCCGACAATTCCCTTTCCGATGCCCTGAAGCCATGTCACCGCATATTCCAGCATAAGCTGTCCGCGTCCCGGATGCTCAACCTTCAGATTCCTGGTCAGCAATATGGAAGCAGCCACTACCACCGCCATGATGATCCATGTGACAACCACAGATTCCGCGATGCCGATACCGCCTATGGAAAACACGGTCTCACAGTTCAGCTCTTCCATCAGGGTCTCGCCCAGATTCCCCATAACCACACTTCCTTTCTATAACCTTACTTCAGATACTGCCTCTTCAGGCCTTATCCCTCATTCGATTCAATTATATTACGTTTTTATAAAAATTCAAGGTCGTTTTTTGGAAATATTTGTTCAGATTTCGTTTTTTTTTCGTTATTTTTACAATTGTTTCAGAATTGCTTTATTATAATTTTATAACACACATTCTCCCGAATATTTGTTTGCTTTTTCAGAACATCCGTGCTATAATGAAAAAAACGAATGTTCGAACGTCAGGAGGTACAGATATGACATATGGAAAGATCACTCCAAAGCAGCAGGAAATCCTCGATTTTATCAAATCCGAGATTTTACATAAAGGGTATCCGCCCGCAGTACGCGACATCTGCGAAGCCGTGCATCTGAAGTCCACATCTTCGGTCCACTCCCATCTGGAATCACTGGAGAAAAACGGCTATATCCGCAGGGACCCGACCAAGCCCCGCGCCATTGAGATCATGGAGGAGAACTTTTATATGCTCCGCCGCGAGGTAGCCAATGTCCCCCTGGTAGGCACCGTGGCTGCCGGACAGCCCATCCTTGCTTCAGAGAATATTGAATCCTATTTCCCGATTCCGGCAGAATACGTACCGAATATGGATACGTTTATGCTCAGGGTAAAGGGAGAGAGTATGGTGAATGCCGGGATCTTTGACGGCGATCAGATCATGGTTCAGCAGCAGAATACGGCAAACAACGGCGAGATCGTAGTCGCCCTGATCAACGACGAGGCCACCGTCAAGACCTTTTACAAAGAAGACGGCCACTATCGCCTCCAGCCGGAAAATGACGCCATGTCTCCGATCATTGTTGACGATGTGACCATTCTGGGAAAAGTATTCGGGGTCTTTCGATTATTCCACTGATTCCATATATTCTTCCAGTGTGAGTCCCTGGCTCATGATCTCTTCTGCTGCTTCCACACCTACATACCGGAAGTGCCAGGATTCGTAAGACACCTTTGTAATGTCTTCTTTTCCTTCCGGATAACGCAGGATGAATCCATACCGGCTGCAGTTCTGCTGCAGCCAGAGGATCTCATCGGTTCTGCCCTGCTTTTCATCCAGAATCTGATAATCTTTTGCTACGATGTCCACCGCAAGTCCCGTGGCGTGTTCGCTGCATCCCACCGGCATGGTTTCCCTTACCACCTCTTCGTAAGCTTCCGAATAAGAATATCCCTTATGGATCAGCGCTTCGATATCCTCATCCAGAAGTTCCCTCTGTCTCTGCGTGCTTCGGTATGCGGATGCGATCCAGAAGGAAAGCCCTTTCTTTTCTCCGGCTGCCAGCATCTCTCTAAGATGGTCTGCAATGGAACTGTCCACCTCCACTCCGTATTCCCTGATCCGGATCAGATTCGGCTTCCAGGCACTGTCCAGAGGATGGGTCTTGTTGACGAGCAGCAGATCTGCAGCATCAGCCGTTGTCCTCACGGCTTCCTCCTTTTCCTCTTTCCTTTCTCTGTCTTCCCCTTCTTCCTCCATATCCTCCTGCTGACGATCATCGGAAGGCGACAGATAACGAAGTGCGCAGGAAGTAAGGTTCCATGTGAGCAGCAGGATCAGGACCCCGGACAGGGCAATGGCTCCCCGCCAGAACATCCTGCGTATGGCTCTTTTCCTTCTGCGCCGACGTTTTTCCTTTGTATTCCTCATATCTGTCTCTCCTTTTCCTTAAAACATCATTCCTGGATATACCTTACCCATCCGGCCAGATCCTGAAATCCGATACTGAGTCCCCGGTATTGCCCAAGATATGGTTCTTCCCTTACCTTCACTTCGATGTAGACATTCTGCATCAATTCCTGTTCTTCATCTTCGCGAAAATAGAGAATCGCAATTCCCAGTTTGTCATTCAGCGTATACTGTCTCGTCTGTCCGATATAGTCGTATTCCCATGCTCCATAATAGTCTCTGGCGGCTTCTGCAAACATAAACCCCAGTTCTGTTCTGCTGGCATAACTGTCCGTTGACTGTATAGTTATATCCTTTTCTCCTTTGTAGAAAAACTGTCTGTCTTCCTCCATTGTCCATATCATATTTTCCGAATAGGAATTATAGACTTCCGCATAATAGATCGCACAGGTAACTGCGTTGACCACAAAGTAATAGTCAAAACTCTCATCATCCGAAAAACGCAGATACCACAGGTTCATCATCTCTTTTTTATTGGAATTTTCCAAAGATTCATAAGTCAGGCTGTAATAGCGGGCAAATTTCACACATTCGGACCAGTCCTTATACAGACCCGTCTTCCAGTCATTTGCACTCTGGTCTCCCAGTTCGATCCCCAGCCAGGGAACCATCCCCAGCTTCGCTGTACTGTTAGCCTCATAATACACCTTCTCCGTAAGCTCCCGATCGATCTGGGAAGGCTCTTCCAGGGATGAGATCAGTATGGGATTCTCTCCGTTTTTCTCCAGATACCGGAATGCTCTTGCCACTCCGGGGATATCATTGGAACCCGCCTCCAGAAAAGAAAATCCGTCTCTTCCGGTCACCTCCACCTGCCCGATGGAACTCATGTCAAGACTTCGGCTGAAGTATCTGGGCAGAAAGATAATCCCCAGCGCCAGCAGAATTGTACCTGTCAGGCAGAGCCAGAAAACCCTGTTCTGTCCCTTCATCTTCTCTCAGCCTCCTTCGTTCGAAATTTTATGGCAACTGCAGTTCCTTTTCCGGGAATGCTGAAGATCCGCCATCTGGTGTCATGAATCCCGAGAATCCGGCTGCAAAGCGTCATGCCAAGACCTGCGCCGCCCTCTTTTCTGGCTCTGGATTTATCCACCATATAAAATGCTTCCGTGATGCGGGCGATCTCCTCCTGCTCTATTCCGCAGCCGTTGTCCATGATACAGAACAGATAGCTGCCGATGTATTTCCTGCCCCGGACCACGATCCGTCCGCCCTGTTTTGTGGCTTTCCCTGCATTGTCCAGCAGATTGGTGAATACAGAGATCAGAAGGTCCCGTTCTCCCCAGATCCGTCCCTCCTCGATTCCCGTCCACAGAGCGATCTCCTTTTCCTTTCGTTTCACCGCTGTCAGCCGGATGGCGTTTTTCGCAAGCTTTCGTATGGACAGGGAACAAAACCGGCAGGTCTGTTTGTCTGATACAATCAGCTCCAGCAGCTTAAAGGAGAGACTCTCCAGACGTTTTCCCTGATGAAAAATATAATTGACTGCTTCCAGCGTCTCTTCCCTGGTACAGTCCATGGTCCGCAGCATATCTGCATATCCGATGATCGAGGTAAGCGGCGTCTTCAGTTCATGGGCAAAGGAAGCAGTAAAATCCTCCTGCCGCTTTGCCTGCATGGTCAGTTCATCCATCTTTTCCGAAATTGTGTCTGCCATATGGTTGAAATCCCTTGCCAGCTCTGTGATCTCATCCCGGCCCCTTTCACGGGCGCGGACCTCGTAATCTCCCTTTGAAAACCGCCTGGCCGTCCTAGAGAGTTCCCGGATCGAACGGGTCAGCACATGGGTCACCAGAAATACCAGGATGGTCGTGACGCCTGTGAGCACCAGCATCACAATGCTGTACCAGTCATAATAGGCTTCTCTTTCCCGGTAGATCTCCGAGATATTCTGAACATTTTCCAGATAATAGACCTGATCTCCAACGGAAGAACGGCAGGCAAACAGAAGCCATGTCTCCTCCTTCTCCTGCAGCAGCAGATATCCGCACGGCGCCTCTTCCATCTCCAGAGTAATCCGCAGTGCGTCTACAGAAAAACCCTCCTTCTTGCTTTCATACAGCAGTTTCTGCACGCTGTTGTAGATCCGGTAGATGCCGCCGGGATCCGACAGATTCTGCACAATTGAAGATGCCGTAGCAGGAATGATCCCGTCATTCTGATAGATCTCCTCCAGAGAATTCATGTTCATCTCAAAAGAAAGCTGAAACATCCGATTCTGCCGCTCCGCCTCCGTCAGCACTCTTTGATAGGATTTTTCAAAGGTAAGCTGGATCATCCAGGTGCCGAAAAAGCCAAAGGACAAAAGCAGAAGAACGGTAAAAGAAAAATAGACTTTCCAGAAAAATCTCATCTCTATGTCTCCAGTCGGTACCCGATCTTATAGACCGCACAGATATGACGGTCCCACGAAAGTTTCTTTTTCAAACGCTGTACATGCAGATCCACCGTCCTGCTGTCCCCGGTATACTCTTTTTCCCACACCTGCTCATAGATCACTTCCCGATACAGTGCAATATTGGGATTTCTTGCAAAAAACAGCAAAAGCTCATATTCTTTCAGGGTCAGCAGGATCTGTTTTCCGTTCTGAAGCACGATTCTGGAGGTCAGATCAATCTCCACGTCCAGAATATGGATGACCTTTCCGATCTTGTTATAGCGGCGCATCACGGTCTCAACTCTTGCCAGCAGCTCCACGATCTCAAAGGGTTTGGTAATATAGTCTTCCGCCCCCATCCTGAGTCCGGCCACCTTATGGTCCGTACTGCCCATGGCTGTGATGAAAATGACCGGAAGCTCCAGCGTCCGTGCATATTCCATCAGTTCATAGCCGCCGATTTTCGGCAGCATGATATCCAGAAGCAGCAGGTCATACCTCCCTCTTTCCATGAGGTCGGCCGCTTCTTCTCCGTCAAATGCACAGGTACATGCATATCCTGCTTTTGTCAGATTCATGCGGATCAGATTTGCGATCGGTTCCTCATCTTCTGCAATCAGTATCTTCAACATATTTTTCTCTCCCCTTTAAGCTGATATAAGAATATAATCCGTTTGCATCAAATTTGTATCTGTATATGCCGAAATGAACCTGTTCAACCGTTATCGTCTGCTGTAACTTTATTATATAATCGGAAAGAATGATTGTCATCTGAAAAATAAAGGCAGGGGCAAGAATATCGCCTTGCCCCTGCTGCATGATTCTGTGAGTTCCTGCTACAGTTCAACTACCGTATCTCCGATAAGCAGCGCCGTGATCCGTTCCGGATCCACCACCTTGTCAAAGGGAAGCCGCAGCTCATAGGTCTCTTCTCCATTACTGAAGCCTTCCACCAGAGGAATCATAAGTCCCTCATCCATGACTGTACCGTCCTCATAACGCACTCCTGTGGGATACAGCGCCCTCAGTTCATCCAGCTGATCCAGGCAGACTTCCTCTCCGGTCTCCATGGCGCGGACATCCGCTCCGTCGTATACGATCGTCATGGAAAGGGGCGAGAATGCCACAGTTTCAATATGCGTACTATATCCGTCCAGTTCATATGCCTGATTCACTTCATGGGAGATCATATCTGAAGTACGGATATTCAGAGAGAAATCCCAGTTTCCTGAAACAAGCAGTTCTCCTTCTCCGGCCTTGACCTCCGGTTCCCCGCGAAGTCCTGTGAAATGAAGATTCATAATCAGATCCTCATTTGACTGTTCATGCTTGGTTCCTCTGATCTCAAAATACCGCGTATTGGATACCTCCTGTTCATATTCGCCTACAAATCCCCAGCCCCTGGCTATGAACGGGTCTTCATTTCCAACGAAATCCAGTGTATAATCCAGGGAACAGTCGGAGGTAATCTGCATATCCGGGTCCTCCGCTGTAACCTCAAAAAGCGCATAAAAACGGTTTTTGTCCTGAATGATCTGAATCGCTGTAATCGTAATTCCCTGATCTGTGACCGTCTGGGATACATCTTCGGCCATCTGGTTCATGGTCAGTTCATTTCTGGTCTCCTCATCTGCCTCAAAGACCTGTCCGGCTCTTTCATTCCACTGGAAGATGCCTGCCGCCGCTGCGGTCGTCCCAACCAGCGCCACAAACGCTGCCGCCAGAAGAATCATCCTTTTTTTCGGTGCTTTTTTCATTTTTCCTGCCTCCTGCTCCTGTTTATCGAGCACGGACAGAGCTTCAAGTACAGAGCGGTGCACCTTCTCAGGCACTTCCGGGTATTCCTGGTTCCAGTCAACATGTCTCATAGCCATATTCCCCTTTCAGCCTTTCTTTCATAAGTTTTCTTGCACGGTGAAGCCTGACCTTTACTGCACTTTCCGACAGTCTGAGAATACTTCCGATCTCTTTTACCGAATACCCCTCCACATAGTGAAGGACAAAGGGAATCCGGTAATTTTCAGAAAGCTCCAAAACTGCCAGATACAGTTCCGAATACCTGGCCCTGTCTTCCGTCCTGCGGTCATCCATATAATCTTCATAAGACACCTGGACTTTCCGGCTGCGGATGATCTGATAAGATTCATTGATCAGGATCCGGGTGATCCATGTCCTGAAAAACACATCCTGTTTCAGAGTGTGCAGCTTCTGATATGCCGAAAGAATGGCATTCTGCATGGCGTCCGCACAGTCCTCATCATTTTTCAGAATGGATTTCGCAATATGGTACAGGCTCTTCTCTGCCTTTAATACCTCTGCCGTAAACTCTTCCTTGTTCATCATATCTGCCTTTCACACGGGTTTTGACGTCAAAGCCTCTGGCTTTTTCAACAAATTTGTTTTACACCAGTTAGATGAAACGGGGAGAAGAAAGGTTACAGGAAACATGATATTTTTTTCATCCCTGCAGTTCCAGTCTCATGTAGATGCCGGAATCCATGGGATTATTATTATATCTGGGAATCTCATAAAAACCGTATTTCCTGTACAGGCGGATTGCATCCTGCAAAAAAGGAAGTGTGTCCAGAAGCATGCAGCGATACCCGATCTCTTCTGCATCTGCCAGAATCTTCTGCACCAGCCGGCTGCCGATCTGGCTGCCCCGGTATGCCGGCCGCACATACAGGCGTTTCATCTCACAGCTCTTTGCATCGATCTTCCGAAGCCCAATGCAGCCTGCCAGCCTGTCCTCCTGATAAGCCAGATAAAGCCTGCCTTCCGGCAGGCCGTATTTCGCTTCCAGGTGTTTTAACTCTTCCTCATAGTTCTGGATTTCCAGATATTTCCCAAAAGAAGGATCGCCCTTAAGAAGCATCTCTGTATATTCTGCAAACAGAGTACCAACCTCTTTGGGACGGTCATATCCGGGCAGTATTTTTATTGTCATATGTATCCTCCTGTATCTTACACCTTTCATTTCTTTTGCACCATCTTACCACATAAAACAGAAAAGTTCAAACGCTCCGGAAGATTCCCTGTTTTCCCTGCCGCATGGACAAAGATATCCCTCACTGTTCTTCCAGAGGCTCTTCCGCAGTCACTTCCTTTTCAATCCCCAGATAGGGCAGGATATTTTCAAAAATGTTCTTTACTACAGGCGCGCAGACCGTTCCGCCGTAATAGATCCCCTGCGGGTCATGGACAATACAGAGCGCCAGCACCTGCGGATCATCCGCAGGCGCAAAGCCTACAAATGAAGAGATATATTTATGCGCGCTTCTTGGAAGCGTCTGTGAAGTTGCCGTCTTTCCGCCGATCCGGTATCCTTCAATATAAGCCTTATTTCCTCCGCCTTCTGATATGACCTTCTCCAGGATCCCGCGCATCTGCGCAGACACTTCTTCGCTGACAATATTTTCTTCTACCGGATAGGAAAATTTTTTTAATACATTTCCATCCCGGTCCTGAATCTCCACTCCAAAATGAGGAGTCACCCGGTTTCCGCCATTGACGACCGAACTGACCATCGTGGCAAGCTGCACCGGCGTAATCTGGAAGGACTGTCCGAAGGTCATGGTTGCAAGCTCCACTTCCCCGATATTTTCCAGATTGTGCATGATGGTTCCTGCTTCTCCCGGAATATCGATTCCCGTCTTTTCCAGCAGATGGTAATCTGTGAAATATTGATAAAACATCTCCGGTCCCATGCGAAGCCCCATCGTCATAAGTGC
>ERZ778516.380-NODE-380-length-37344-cov-5.282148_pt1 | contig 37344 bp, 35 predicted proteins | sample MGYA00510342_ERZ778516 | MGnify/ENA primary metagenome ERZ778516 (study PRJEB29527, sample SAMN07138961) | mouse gut metagenome | material: feces | host: mouse | place: China:Nanjing | collected 2016-01-25 ...
TTTAAAGTATCTTGAAATTTTTCAGGTTCTGATGCAAGTATCTGTGCTGTTTTCAGAAGCTTTTTCATCTCTGTTTCCTCTGTACCAAAACAGAGGAAATCTGTAACTCCGATTCTGTCAAGAATTGAGACAGCTCCCTGTGCAAAAATTTCTGCACTTCCCACAGCAAAAATCAGAGGAAGTTCGATTACAAGGTCGGCACCATGCTTTAATGCAATTTCTGTGCGGCTGTATTTGTCCAAAAAGGCCGGCATGCCCCGCTGCACATAGTTTCCACTCATAACTATAACTGCAAGGTCAGCACCGGTTTGTCGTTTTGCTTCTTTGATATGATATTCATGCCCCTTATGAAATGGGTTATATTCCGTAATTAATCCAACTGTTTTCATAATCTTTGTTTCTATATCTTTCCAAATTATCTATATCTTTCCACTTTTATTTATTCTTTCCATTTTTTATTTACAGGATTAATGTCAAAAGTCTGTTTTTCTAAATTTACAGTGCTTTAGACACTTCGTTGTTTATTTGTAATGATTTTCCTATATTTTTATTTAAAAGTCAAGAAAAACATAAAATCCTATTGACAAATTGTATCTAAAATGGTATTGTAATTCCTATAAATCAAATAGGATATAATATCGGAAAAATAGAAAAATTTTCTGACGGATATCCACAACATTGTAAATTCAGAAAAAGAAAGCAGGAAAAATATATGAAAGTATACGCAGATAACGCAGCTACAACAAAAATCAGCGATGCAGCTAAAAAAGAAATGCTGCTTTGCATGGATAAATTTTATGGAAATCCATCAAGTCTTCATACAGAGGGACAGGAGGCAGCAGAAAAATTATTTGAGGCAAGAAAAACTATCGCAGACTGTCTGAATGCTGATATCAAAGACATTTATTTTACATCAGGAGGAAGCGAAGCAGATAATCAGGCGATTATTTCCGCAGCAGAAGCAGGAAAATCAAAGGGCAAAAAGCATATTATTTCAACAGCCTTTGAACATCATGCAGTTTTGCATACATTAAAAAAGTTAGAAAAGCAAGGCTTTGATGTAACTTATCTGGATGTCCATAAAAACGGTATTGTGACAGCAGAGGAAGTTGAACAGGCAATTCGCGAAGATACGGCACTTGTAACTGTAATGTATGCAAATAATGAAATAGGAACCATACAGCCAATAAAGGAAATAGGAGAAGTATGCCGAAAAAAAGGTATTCTGTTTCATACCGACGCAGTACAGGCCGCAGGTCATATTAAAATAGATGTACAGGAAGATAATATAGATATGCTGTCCATTTCCGCACACAAATTTCATGGACCAAAAGGTGTGGGAGTACTGTATGCCAGAAAAGGTGTAAGACTTTTTAATATGATTGAAGGTGGAGCACAGGAACGTGGAAAAAGAGCCGGAACAGAAAATCTTCCCGCTATCTGCGGCATGGCAGCGGCATTTTTGGATGCCTGTGAACATATGGAAGAAAATGCAAAGAAAGTGTCAAAACTTCGAGATTTATTAATTGAACATTTAAGCAAAATACCTCATTCCATATTAAACGGAGACAGAAATAACCGCCTTCCGGGAACTGTAAATTTTTGTTTTGAAGGCATTGAGGGAGAATCTCTGCTGCTTCTTCTGGATGCAAGAGGGATAGCTGCTTCATCAGGTTCAGCCTGTACATCGGGCTCTCTTGACCCAAGTCATGTACTGCTGGCATTGGGGCTTCCTCATGAAGTGGCACATGGTTCACTGCGCCTCTCAATAGGGGAATATAATACAGAGGAGGAAATACAGTATATTATTGAGACAATACCAGAGATTATAGGTTATTTAAGAAATATGTCACCAGTATGGGAAGAATTAGAGAAGGGAGAAAGAAAACATGTTATATAGCGAAAAAGTAATGGACCATTTTCAGAATCCGAGAAATGTGGGAAAAATGGAGGATGCTGATGGAATTGGAGAAGTGGGGAATGCTAAATGTGGGGATATTATGAAAATGTATATCAAGGTAGAACAGGGGATTATTACAGATGTGAAATTTAATACCTTTGGATGCGGTTCAGCGATTGCGACAAGCTCAATTGCGACAGAGATGATAAAAGGAAAGAAGATAGAGGAGGCGCTGAAGCTTTCTAATAAAGCAGTAGTAGAGGCATTGGACGGCCTTCCGGCGCATAAGGTTCACTGTTCAGTTTTGGCCGAGGAGGCGGTCAAAGCAGCGGTGAAGGATTATTATGATAAAAATGGGATTGAGTATAACAGAGAGGTATTTGAGGGAAGAAAAGGGGAATGTTGTGGGTAAGGGACGCTGACAGAAGTGAGAGGAGGTCTGCCGTTCCCATTACACAGTTTAAGAATCTCTAATCGCCTGAAATTCTGCTAAAAGCATCTGTATCAAGAGGATAACTCGCCTTGGTATTTTTCAAAAAAATAAAAGTTTTGAGGCTCAGACAATCCTCTTAATACAGATAACGCAGAATTTCAGACAATAAGAGATTCTAAAACTGCTCCATAGGGAACAGCAGACCTCCTCTCACTCCTGTTTGCTGTGCTTCGAAATCTTTTACAATTTTTAGATTTACTGGTACTTATTGGTTTGCTTTTTTCAAAATATGGATAAGTAAAAAGGATGAGATGATTTCATTATTGAATTTATTCAGTTCTGATTTTTTAATTACAGATAGGTAAAAAGAAAGGAATGATTATATTATTGAATTTATTCAGTTTTTATTTTTTAATTACAAACAGGTAAAAGAAGAAAGTAATTTAATTACCCATTTTATCAAATTTTTGTTTTTCAAAAATATAACTAAGCAAAAAGAATATATACAAACGAATAGATTACTAAATTGTGATACACAGAAGAAGGAGGAGTATGGTGTCTGGATTCCCTCTGGAATGGCCTTTAGAGGTTCTTGGTTTTCGGGATTTCGCGTTATTTCTGTCAAGGGGACTGTTTGAGCCATGAAAAAGTTTAATTTATGAAGTTCTTCAAGGCGAGTTGTTCCCTTGACAGAAATGTTTTTAGCGAAATTTTGAAAACTTAGAACCTCCAAGGTCATGCAAGGGGAATCCAGACACCATACTCTTCCTTCTGCGTCATTCCTCATCTCTTCCTCCTCCTTCTTTCAACAATATCCCCTATTTTTCTAGTTTCACGCCTATTTTTTGTCAAAAACTCTCTTTTTCTTATCTTGAATTCACCCCTTTCTTGGTGTATACTATCATGCAGGAAACAACCAAACCTTCGTTCCTAAAAAATAATACCATAACAGTAAGAGGAGAAATAACATGGAACCACAGGAACATATTATCAACAGATATTTGATTATTGGATGGACTGCTATTGTTGTAATACTATTTGTTGCTTACACCGGCGAGGTTTTAAAGGGTGAACGTACACTGTCTTATTTGATTGTTTTTATGCTGTTCACAGGAATACCTGCATTGCTTGCAATATTGCTTTACAAAAGGAATCCTGTCTCTGACAATTTAAAATACTATATTGTCATTGGATATTTTATAATGTATACCTTTGTTATGATTACAGGAAATACCTCTCTTGTATTTACCTACATATTTCCAATGCTTTCTCTGATTGTTCTTTATCGCAGGAAAAATTTAATTGTTGGTATGGGAATTGCAGCTTTTTTGATAAATCTTTTATTTATTATTATAAGGGTATTTCAACATCAGATAAATACAGGTAACAGCAAGGATATTGAAATACAGATTGCTCTTATTTTTTTGTGTTTTTCAGGCTCTTATATAGCAGCTGGACTTTATGGAAGTGTCACAGAAAAAAATAGAGAATATACAAAAATGCTGGATGAAAAGACAAAGGAAATCCAGAAAATGACTTTTCAGGCAATTACAGTTATTGCAAATACAATTGATGCAAAAGATGAGTATACAAAGGGACATTCTCAGAGAGTTTCGGAATATTCCTATGCACTTGCAAAGGAACTGGGACTGGAGGAAAAGAAAGCGCAGGATATCAGGAATATTGCTCTTTTGCATGATATTGGAAAAATCGGTGTGCCTGATTCTGTTTTAAATAAGCCGGGAAAGCTGACTGATTCAGAATATGAAATTATGAAACAGCATCCAATTGTGGGAGCTGATATTTTAAAAGATATCAAGATGATTCCGGGACTTGATATTGGTGCAAAATATCATCACGAGAGATATGACGGAAAGGGTTATCCTTCAGGACTGAAGGGCGAGGATATTCCTTTTATTGCACGTATTATCTGTGTGGCGGATGCCTATGATGCCATGAGCAGTAATCGTGTATACAGAAAACGTTTTTCAGAGGAAAAAATATTAGAGGAGCTTGAAAGAAGCAGGGGCACGCAGTTTGACCCGCAGATTGCAGAGGCTTTTATTCGTCTGTTGAAGGAAAAGAAAATAAAGCCGTTAATTCCGGGTATTGTAGAGAGAAGAGAAAAGCCGGTTGAAATGATTATACCAGAAAGCCTGTTAGAGCCGCAGCAAAAGAAGAATCTGCTGGATGAGCTGTCTGATATAAAAAGAATTAAGAGTGTGGAAAAAAGTATCAGTGCAGAATTGGAAAGAGGAGACGGGTGTCTGCTTTTGATTGATGTGGATAATATTGGAGAAATTAATAAAAATTATGGATATATAAGGGGAGATTACTGTCTGGTTACAGTGGCAAAAGCATTGACAAAGCAGAAAAAGAATCTGCTTGTGTCCAGAGTGGGTGGAGATGAATTTTTATGCTTTATTCCGGAAATCAGCTCTATTATGGATGCAGAAAAAATGGTAATGAATCTTTTGCATATGATTAATACAAGAATATCCAGAATAGAGGAATTAAAGGGAATTACGCTGTCAGCAGGTGTCGCTTTATCTGTGGTCAGTGGAAGAGAGTATTCCAAGCTGTATATGGATGCGGATAAGGCTTTGTATCATATAAAGCAGGAAGGCAAAAACGGATTTTATATTTATAATGATAATGGGAAAGAGAATGACAAATATATGAGCAGTCAGGACCTTGATAATCTTGTACATATTATACAGAAGGAATATTCCTATCAGGGGGCCTTTAAAGTGGATTATCCTGAATTTGAAAAGGTATATGAGTTTATCCGGAATATAGGAAAAAGAAATGCGCAGACGATTCAGCTTGTGTTATTTACAATTAAGCCGGTGGATGAGAGAACTTTTGCGATGGAGGACAGAACCAATGTTATGCAGTATGTGGAAAGTGCGATTGTAAATACCGTTCGTACAGTAGATGTTACAACAAGGTATAGCAGTACACAGCAGATGGTTATTTTTATGAATGTTGAAAATGATTCGATACATATAGTAATTGACAGGATTTTAAAGGAATTTTACAAGATGTATGACAAAAGAGATGTGACTCTGACTTATGATGTAGCGAATCTGGATTTTGACGGTGATGAGGAAAATGAGAAAAAGGAAATAACGAAAAGGAAACGAGATGATGAAAAGAAATTATAAGATGACTGTAAGTTATGATGGCAGCAGATATTATGGATGGGAACATCAGCCGGACAGAGATACCATACAGGGAAAGCTTGAGGCTGTGCTCGAAATTATGTGTGGAGAATTTATTGATGTGATTGGTGCAGGAAGAACAGATGCCGGAGTACATGCAAGAGCAATGACGGCAAATGCTGTTATTGATACAGAAAAGTCGCCGGAGGAGATACGGGATTATATGAACAGATATCTGCCGGAAGATATTGCAGTGGAGGAGGTGCGAGAGGCATCACAGCGCTTTCATGCAAGGTATAAGGCAGTAGGAAAAACCTACTGTTATACCTGCTGTGATAGTCCTGTAAAGCCTGTATTTAACAGAAAATATGTCACAAGGCTGGATACTGCTGTGGATGTGGAAAAAATGAGGCAGGCGGCAGTGTTTTTAGAGGGAGAGCATGATTTTAAAAGTTTCTGTGGAAATTCGAAAATGAAAAAATCAACTGTTAGAACAGTTGACAGTATTGAAATAAAGCGCAGTCGGGGGTATATTTATTTTACATTTCATGGAAATGGATTTCTGCAGAATATGGTACGAATTCTTGTGGGAACTCTGCTGGAGGTAGGAAAAAATGCTATGCCGCCGGAGAAGGTTAAAGAAATACTGGAAGCGAAGGACCGAAAACTTGCAGGACCGACAGCACCGCCGCAGGGGTTGTGTTTAATCAAGGTGGATTATTGACAGGTTTAAATTCATCTACTTATTGAAAGTTATCAAATTATAATATAGACAAGAAAATACATTAATAAAACAGATAAAAATCTATTGCTAAAGAAAAATATATAAAATATTGTTTTGAAGGTAGATAGCAGGTGGGAGAAAAATTCAATGATTTGGAAATGGCAAAGAAACGTGACCACAAAATAATAATAACAGATGAAGCTATTGCTAAAGTACCATATATAAGATATCAAGAAATTCCTGAAAAAAGAGTACTCTATTCTTCAAGGATTTGCAAAAGAAATTTTAATAATTTCAAAAGAGCAAAATAATTCAAATGAAGTAGCACTTACATATAGTCTTGAAAGTGAGGATTTATTAGGTGAAAATCTGGAATTATGTCAGGCTGCTGAATGGATTTTGAAACAGGAAACTATACAGGAAAAAAATAATAGAATTAGTAAAGAACTTATGAAGAAATATACACCGCTGATTCTTCATAGACAAACAGAGAATATTTTGCAAGAAACTGAGTAACAAAAAAGAATGAATCGATGATTTTGATGAATCATAGATTCATTCTTTTTATTTCAAAAAAACATTGCCATCGCCAGATAACCGCAGCTCCAGTGTAAAAACGCACAGCCCCAGATATTTTGCTGTTTTTCATAAACAATGCCAAGTGCAATGCTTAAAAGAAATGCTCCCATCATAAATGGAAAGTCAAACGGCAGATGCATAAGCGCAAATAGCAGAGAAGTCAAAAAAATACTGAAAACTTTCTGATATTTTATCTGCATAAGCGCTTTTACCGAGGTCTGTATTACGCCTCTTGACAGAAACTCCTGAAGAATGGCGGTAAAGATATAAGTATACGCGCCGCCAAGAGAACCGCCGATAAAATAAGGCTTGACAGGATGACCTGTGATGCGGAGCAGAAAATTAAGCAACAGCAGAATACAGCAGACCGCTGCTGCAATCGGAACGGATGTCAGAAAGGTTTTTAGTAATTTCATCGGTTTTACAAAGATTCCGATATCCTTAAATGTCATACTGGTAAAGAAAATAATCTCCAGAAAAAGCAGAAATGCGATTCCCTCAATTATCAGAGTATATACAGAGGTTTTCAGTTGTATCTCAAGTGTAAATCGTAGAAGGCTCCATACAAACAAATATACACAGATACACGTAATAAGTCCTGCAAAAATCATGGCACAGTCACGTTCGTGTTTTTTCAGATTATGTGTAGCAGTAATGTCTTCCATCAGTACCATAATTGCATCAGGGCCTGTCAGACTGATTCTTATATTTAAAATTCTTTTTTCCTTTCCATTTTCATAACTTACAACAGCAGTATCAGATTTATGCTTGTTTTTTAATGCCTGTAATAAAAGTCTGTAAAATGGCTTATTTTTTTTATTTAGAAGAAAATCCTGCATAACCAATGTTTCATTGTACAGGTTTAAAATCGCTTCGGCAGCGGGATTGATATAAGTAATTTCCTGATTACTGTTAATAAGAAGAACGCCGTCACTCATATTCATAAAAATCGTTTCTTTTTGTTTTGATGTAATAGTATCTGACATATTTTAAACTCCCTTTTGATAAGATATAGAAGAAAGCATTTTCATCGCTATAATATCATTTGCAAATATTTAACATAATACAATAAGAGTCACGAGAATGTCAAGGAAGAATATGATATCTTCTTGCAATCTTAAAGTGAATGTTGTAGAATGTATGAGGATTTCCTGAACAAAATATAAGAAAGGCTTTTACAAGTTTATTGGTGTTGCTGGCATTTTGTTCTGTTATTCCATAAATTGTTCTATATAGAAAACAAAATAATATAATTATTGAGGTGAGAAAAAGTGCAGAAATACAATACCATTATATTTGATTTGGACGGGACTTTGTTAAATACTCTTGAAGACCTTGCAGACAGCGTAAATTATTGTATGAGAAAATTTTCCTGTCCAGAAAGAACATTAGAAGAAGTCCGGCAGTTTGTCGGAAATGGAATTAGAAAGTTAATGGAAAGGGCAGTTCCTATGGGAACGGAGAATCCGGAATTTGAAAATATCTTTGAAACCTTTAAATCCTATTACACAGAACATTGTCAGATAAAGACCAGAGCTTATCCGGAAATAGAGGAGTTATTATCCAAACTGGCAGAAAATAAGTGCAAAATGGCCATTGTCTCAAATAAAAATATAGATGCGGTAAAGGAATTAAACAGACTATATTTTTATAATTATATCAAGCTGGCAGTGGGCGAACAGCAGGGGGTAAGAAAAAAACCATTTCCTGATTCTGTCAATCACGTAATCGGTGAACTTGAAGCTGATAAAAAACATGTGCTGTATGTGGGAGATTCCGAGGTGGATAAAGCCACAGCAGATAACGCGGGAGTTGACTGTGCGCTGGTCAGCTGGGGATTTCGGGAGAAAGATATGCTTCTGGAGCTGAAGCCGCTTGCAGTTATTGACAAACCGCTAGAACTGCTTCAGTTTGTATAGGATATATTTTTATTATGAAGCCTATTATGCAGATTTGTCAAATTTTCTGGCTTCTGCTGAAATAAAAGAAAAGAAAGGATAGAAAAAATGGATGTATTAAAGTCAATACTATTTGGTATTGTGGAAGGTGTTACGGAATGGCTGCCCGTGAGCAGTACCGGACATATGATTCTGCTGGAACAGTTTGTCAGCTTTAAAAATGTATCACCAGATTTTTTTGATATGTTTGAGGTGGTAGTTCAGCTTGGAGCGATATTGGCAGTGGTAATTCTCTATTGGAAGGACATATGGCCGATTACAAACAGCGAAGGGAAAGGTTATACAGAAGCAGGAATACTTTCACATTTTGACAAAAAAATTATGACACTGTGGTTTAAGATTCTTGCGGCATGTATACCGGCGGCAATTGTCGGAATTGCGTTTGATGATTTTCTAAATGAACATTTTTACAACCCTTATGTAATTGGCGGCGCATTAATTGTTTTTGGTATTGCTTTTCTTATTATTGAGAATCATAATAAGAATATGAAGCCTGTTACAAAAAAAGCAGCACAGATTACATACAAACAGGCGTTGATTATTGGTATTTTTCAGCTTCTTGCAGCAATATTTCCTGGAACCTCTCGTTCAGGTGCCACGATTATCGGCGCATTGATGATAGGAATTTCAAGAAAGGCAGCGGCAGATTTTACCTTCTATCTTGCTATTCCGGTTATGTTTGGCGCAAGTCTTTTAAAGGTAGTGAAATTCGGCTTTCATTTTACTGCAATGGAAGCGGCAGTGCTGCTTGTCGGTATGTTTGTGGCGTTTATTGTTTCTCTGGTAGTAATAAAAATGCTGCTTGGATATATCAGAAAGCATGATTTCAAGCCGTTTGGATGGTATAGAATTGTACTGGGTATTATAGTATGGCTGTATTTTGGCATAAATGGAGTAAAATAAGAGTATTAATTTTCAAGAAAATGCCATATGCTTAAAAAAGCACATTATATCCTTATATGGGAAATAATGTGCTTTTTTGTGCAGTGAACCAAACCACCATTTAGCTTCGCCTGAAGTGGGGCTTCTCGTTTCACACGCTACTGTTTATCAGTGCGAAACTGTATTGGCAAGTCTTATACAATGTGCACAAGCTTAAAATCACATTAAAAAATTTAAAAAACTCTTGACAAAAACGTTATTTCTGATAATATATTCAAAGAACATTCGTTCATAAACCATATATATTCTATATTTGACAGCTTTATATTTTTGCTATATACTACCGATTGTCAATACTACCGATTGTCAATACTACCGATTGTCAGTACTGCTGATTGTCATATACTACCAAAGTCGAATGTTGTATTAATACAAAGATAAAAGAAATGGAGAATAAAATCACATGATAGAAATAAAAGAAAATACATTGGATTTGAATACATATCTTTCGCTCCGCGCTTCTGTACACTGGAAGCTTTTAACGCAGGAGCAGGCAAAAAAGGCTCTTTTGAACAGTCTTTATACTATTACGGCCATAAATCAGGGAGAGTCTGTGGGTATGGGAAGAATCGTAGGAGACGGGGCAGTAATCTGTTATATACAGGATTTTATTGTAAAGTCAGAATATCAGGGTCAGGGAATTGGAAAACTTATGATGGAAAAACTGATTCAACATGTGGAAAGTTTCAGAACAGAAAACAGTGAGATAATGCTCTGTCTTATGTGTGCAAAAGGCAGAGAAAAATTTTATGAAAAATTCGGTTTTGTGGGAAGACCAACGGACAGCCTTGGACCGGGCATGATTCAATATTTGAAATAAAAAATGTAATAAAAAGGAGCAGAAGAATAATGACAAAGGCAGCAAGTAATTATGATGCAAACAGTATATCCATACTTGAGGGGTTAGAAGCAGTACGAAAAAGGCCGGGAATGTATATCGGAAGTGTATCTACCAAGGGCTTAAATCATCTTATTTATGAGATTGTAGACAATTCGGTAGATGAACATCTTGCCGGTTACTGTAACCATATCCATGTGACGCTGGAAAAAGATGGTACAGCAGTAATTACGGATAATGGAAGGGGAATTCCAACAGGAATTAATGAAAAAACAGGACTTCCGGCAGTAGAGGTAGTGTTTACCATGCTGCATGCAGGGGGTAAATTTGGAGACGGAGGATATAAAATATCAGGTGGTCTCCATGGTGTAGGTGCCTCTGTTGTAAACGCGCTGTCAGAATGGCTTGAAGTGACGATTAAGCAGAACGGTATTGTCTATAAACAGCGCTATGAGCGGGGACATGTAATATATCCATTAAAAGAAACCGGAACATGCAGGAAAAGTGAAACAGGGACAAGCGTGAGATTTCTTCCGGATAGCGAAATTTTTGAAAAAACATATTTTAAAGCGGAAGCCATAAAGGCACGAATGCATGAGACAGCCTATTTAAATCCAGAACTTACGATTAGTTTTGAAAATAAGCGATTTTCTGAAGAAGAAAAAATAGAGTATCACGAAGAAGAAGGAATTCAGGCATATGTAAAAGATATCAATCAGGGCAAACCGGTTGTTCATGATGTTGTTTATTTTAAGAAAACAAAAGATGATATAGAAGTGGAAGCCGCTTTTCAGTTTGTAGATGAGTTTCAGGAAACCATGCTTGGCTTCTGCAACAATATCTATACGCAGGAGGGAGGCACACATCTTGTCGGATTTAAGACAAGATTTACTACGATTATTAATCAGTATGCAAGAGAGCTTGGAATTTTAAAGGAGAAGGACAGTAATTTTACAGGGTCAGATGTGCGAAGCGGCATGACAGCAGTGATTGCGATAAAACATCCGGACCCAAGATTTGAGGGTCAGACAAAAACCAAGCTGGATAATCCGGATGCCGGAAAAGCGGCAGGCGATGTGGCAGGCGAGGAACTGGTGCTGTATTTTGACAAGCATCTTGAGGTGTTAAAACAGGTAATTGCCTGTGCGGAAAAATCAGCAAAGATACGAAAAGCAGAGGAAAAGGCAAGAACAAATATGTTGAGCAAGCCCAAGTTTTCCATAGACAGCAACGGAAAGCTTGCCAACTGTGAGAGCAGAAATCCAAAGGAATGCGAGGTATTTATCGTAGAGGGTGATTCCGCAGGAGGCTCCGCAAAAATGGGAAGAAACAGAAAAACTCAGGCTATTATGCCAATCAGAGGAAAGATTTTAAATGTGGAAAAGGCTACTATGGACAAGGTACTTGCAAATGCAGAGATAAAGACAATGATTCATGCCTTTGGCTGTGGATTTTCCGAAGGATATGGCAATGATTTTGATATTTCAAAACTGAGATATGATAAAATCATTATTATGACAGATGCCGATGTAGATGGAGCACATATTGATACTCTGCTTTTGACCTTTTTTTATCGCTTTATGCCGGAATTAATCAATGAGGGACATGTTTATCTTGCCACACCTCCATTGTACAAGGTTATTCCGAAAAAGGGAAAAGAGGAATATATCTACGATGATAAGGCTCTGGCAAAGTATAGAAAGGCACATAAAGGGAGCTTTACTCTTCAAAGGTATAAAGGACTTGGAGAAATGGATGCAGAGCAGCTATGGGAAACTACATTAAATCCTGAAACAAGAATTTTAAAGCAGGTAGAGATTGAAGACGGCAGAATGGCGTCAAAGATTACAGAAATGCTTATGGGAAGTGATGTGTCATCAAGGCGTCAGTTTATTTATGAACATGCTGAAGATGCAGAGCTTGATGTTTAATATAATAATGCGTTTGATATAAGAATGTATTTGATATAACAGAATCACAGATAGATTGAAATAATATAAAAATAGAATAACATGAAAGTAATGGAAAGGTACATAAAATGTCAGAACAGATTTTAAAAACAGAATATGCAGAGGTTATGCAGAAATCCTATATTGATTATTCCATGAGTGTTATATGTGAGAGAGCGTTGCCGGATATCAGAGACGGATTAAAACCAGTACAGCGCAGAGTATTATATGCGATGAATGAGCTGGGGTTGAATTATGACCGGCCTCACAGAAAGTCTGCACGTATTGTAGGAGATACCATGGGTAAATATCACCCACATGGAGACAGTTCAATTTATGAAACACTGGTAGTTTTGTCACAGGACTTTAAAAAAGGCATGGCGCTGGTAGATGGACATGGAAATTTTGGTTCCATAGAGGGAGATGGTGCGGCCGCCATGCGATATACGGAAGCGAAGCTGAAAAAATTTACTCAGCAGGTATATCTTGCAGATTTAGATAAAAATGTGGTTGATTTTGGACCGAATTTTGACGAGACAGAAAAGGAGCCTCTTGTACTGCCAGTACGGGTGCCGAATATACTGATTAATGGAGCTGAGGGCATTGCGGTGGGAATGACTACAAATATTCCGCCGCATAATCTTGGTGAAGTTATAGATGCAGTAATAGCCTATATGGATAACAGTGAGATTAGTACAAAAGAGCTGATGAAGTATATTAAGGGACCGGATTTTCCAAGCGGAGGAATTGTTATTAATAAAAGTGATTTATTAAATATCTATGAAACAGGTGTCGGAAAAATAAAGCTGCGTGGACGTACAGAATTTGAGGAAGGCAAACGAAAGAGCGATAAGGACAGGCTTGTAATTACTGAAATTCCATATACTATGATAGGCGCAGGAATCGGAAAATTTATTGCTGATATCTGTGAGCTGATTGAAAATAAAAAATTAAATGATGTGACAGACGTTTCCAATGAATCCTCAAAGGAAGGCATTCGAATCGTGCTTGAGCTGAAAAAAAATGCGGATGTGGAAAAAATAAAAAATATTCTTTATAAAAAGACAAAGCTTGAAGATACCTTCGGCGTAAATATGCTTGCCATTGTGGATAAAAGACCGGAAACTCTGGGATTAAAAAGTATTATTACTCATAATGTGAATTTTCAGCTTGAACTTGCTTCACGAAAATATCAATATCTGCTCAAAAAGGATTTGGAGCAGAAGGAAATCAAAGAGGGATTAATTAAGGCGTGCAATATTATTGACTTAATTATAGAGATACTGTGTGGCTCCACAAGTCTGAAAGATGCAAAACTTTGTCTGACAGAGGGAAATACCGAAAAAATAAAATTTAAAAATCCGGAATCAAAAATCTATGCGTCACAGCTTAATTTTACTGAAAAGCAGGCACAGGCAATTCTTGAATTAAGACTTTACCGGTTAATTGGTCTGGAAATTTTGGCTCTGGAAAAGGAATACAATGAACTTTTAAAGAGAATTGCAGAGTATGAGGATATATTGAATAATCCAAAATCCATGATGAAGGTAATTAAAAAGGATTTGCTGAAAATCAAAAAGGAATATGCCGTAGATAGAAGAACCTCTGTTGAAAACGGAGCTGCCGCAGTCTATGTGGAGGAGCAGATAATAGAGACAGAAAATATGTTTGTTATGGACCGATTTGGTTATGCAAAGCTTATTGATATGGCAAGCTATGAGCGTAACCATGAGACAGTGGAGAGTGAAAATAAATATGTATTTTCCTGTATGAATACAGATAAAATATGTGTATTTACAGATAATGGCAATCTTCACCAGATTAAGGCACTTGACATACCAGTAAAAAAGTTTCGGGATAAGGGAGTTCCTCTGGATAATCTTGGAAATTATGACAGCAGCGGGGAAAATATTGTATTTTTATGTGCAGCGGCAGAGATAAAGCAGAAAAAACTGTTATTTACTACCAGACAGGCAATGATGAAGCTTGTGGATTCCTCAGAATTTGAGGTATCAAAAAGGACAGTGGCTTCTACAAAATTGAGCGAGGGAGATGTCATTGTCAGTATAGAGGTACTGAGTTTTGATGTTCAGGCATACGTATCGGAGGAAAGAAAAGATGTCGTATTATCGGGCGGCTTTGATGAGGGGATGGATATCTTTTTAGAAACGAATATGGGCTTTGATATTATGCAGGAGGCAGATTTAATGCCAGAGGAGCATTTATCAGAGCTGTCCATAAACAGTATTGTGACATTGCAGACAGAAAAGGGATATCTTCTTCGGTTTCCTGTTATGGAAGTTCCAGAGAAAAAGAAAAGCGCTATTGGTGTTAGAGGCATAAAGCTTACAAAGGAAGATGCTATTGTCAGAGTTTATGTGACAGATGCGGGAGATAATCCGGAAATTGAAGTAAATAAAGCAAAGATACAGCTTCGTGATATCAAAATAAAAAAGCGCGACCAGGCAGGACAGAAAATAAAGTAAAAGATTTATAATTGATAAATGGAAAATTTCTTAGAGCGGAAACTTAAATCGGAAACTTAAATATAGAAGCTATAAAAAGAGAAATGATTGAAGATATTTTAAAAGGAGGGTATTATGGCACAGGAATTGACAAAGAAAGATGTTGAAAAAATTCAGGCGGAAATTCGGCATAGAAGTACCGTGGTTCGAAGAGAGGCAATTGAAGCTGTAAAGGTAGCAAGAGAGCAGGGAGATTTAAGTGAAAATTTTGAATATTATGCGGCGAAAAGGGATAAAAATAAAAATGAGAGCAGAATACGTTATCTCGAAAAAATGTTGAAAACTGCAAGAATTATATCTGATGAATCAAAAGAAGATGAGGTGGGTATAAATAATACAGTAGAGATTTACTTTGAGGAGGATGATGAGACAGAAGTTTATAAACTTGTCACTTCTATCAGAGGAGATTCGCTGGATGGAAGAATCAGTATTGAATCCCCGATTGGAAAAGCAATACTGGGGCATAAATCGGGAGACAGAGTATATGTAAAAATAGATAATTCAGCAGGATTTTATGTTGTGATTAAGTCTATTGAAAATACAGAGGATACAGAGGCAGATACAATCAGAACTTATTAAATTTTGCATATTCGAAAATAACAGGAGAATCAGTATGAAGATAGCATTGACTCAGGTAGATATCATATGGGAGGAGAAAGAAAAAAATAAAGCTATCTGTGAACAGCTTGTCAGAGAAGCGGCTGTGCATCGGGCAGAGCTTATTATTTTTCCAGAAATGACGCTTACAGGTTTTACCATGAATCCGGAAAAATATGGAGAACACAGCTTAAAAGAAGCAGATGACAGCAGAGAATCTGACAGGTCGGAAGAATTTTTTCAATCTCTCTCTGTAAAATATGGCATTGCGATTTTGTTTGGTTATATAGAGGAAAGAGAAAATAATTATTATAATATGCTTGAGTTGACAGATGGCAGAGAAATACTGATGAAATATGCGAAAATACATCCTTTTTCTTATGGAGAAGAAAGCATGCATTACTGTGGAGGGGACAGTATTGTGTATGCCTGTATTCATGATATATGTGTGGGAGGTTTTATCTGCTATGATTTGCGTTTTCCGGAGGTTTTTCAGATAAGTTCAAGAAAAAATGAATTAATCTGTGTAATAGCAAACTGGCCGGAAAGCAGAATCGAACACTGGAAAACTCTCCTGCAGGCAAGAGCAATTGAAAATCAGTGTTATATTGTCGGGATAAACAGAACAGGGGAAGGAAACGGCCTGTATTATCCAATGAGTTCAATGGCCTTTGACCCATGTGGAAAAAGAATTGATTATAAAGAAGTAAATTCTGAATCAGAATCCACACTTCTTTATGCAGATATAAAGGCGGAAACAGTGCGTCAGTACAGAAAGGAGTTTCCTGTAAAAGAAGACAGAAGAGAAAATCTGTACAGAGAATTAAATAAAAATCTGTCCGGTTTTCAGGAATTTTTCTGTACTGCAAAATTAAGCCGGTATTAAATAAATTTATTCCTTTAACACCTTAAATTCAGGGCATGTCATATAGAATGCTTTTTATATTGCAAACATTGAATCAAAAAAGTCAGAATTCTTTCTTGCACATATTGACAAAGTATAGTCTGAAATGGTATTATCTAGTAATGAAAACTACATCTTGAAATTATGATGAAAGAAATAATAGTATTAAAAAGTCATACAATAAACTGAAAAAGTTTGATTGTTCAATAAGAAGAAAGAAGGAAAAAAGGGATGAATTTTAAAATAGTTGCCGATAGTTGCTGTGATTTGAATGATAAGTTTGAATATCGTGAAAAGATAGAATTAATTCCACTTACGCTTACAGTAAACGGGGAAGATATTGTTGATGACAGTACATTTAACCAGAAAAGCTTTTTGGAAAAGGTAAGCAGAGCCACAGAGGAACCAAAATCCTCCTGCCCGTCGCCGGAGCGATACCGTCAGGCATATGAGGGAGACTATGACTGCGTTTTTGTTGTTACGCTGTCTGCGAATTTAAGCGGTTCTTATAACAGCGCCGAAGTGGGAAGAAATATGTATTATGAAGAGCATCCAAATGATAAAAAGAAAATACATGTTTTTGACTCCTGTTCTGCTTCTGTGGGAGAAACACTGATGGTTTTAAAAATTATTCAGTATGCCAAAGAGGGAAAATCCTTTGAAGAAATCGTTCAAGAGGTAACAAAGTTTCGAACTGGAAGAAGCACTTTTTTTGTGATTGAATCTTTGGAAACTCTCAGAAAAAACGGAAGGCTGACCGGTTTGACCGCAGTGATTGCGTCGGTGTTAAATATTAAGCCTATTATGTATGGCACAACCGAGGGAACAATCGCAAAGCTTGACCAAGCAAGAGGCATGGAAAAAGCGCTTTTAAAACTTGTGCAGTATATCGCAAACACCACAAAAGACGCACAGGAGCGTATACTTGCTATCAGTCATGTAAACTGCCGCCAGCGTGCGGAGTGGGTAAAGGAAGAGATTATGAAGCTGAAAAAGTTTAAGGATGTCATTATTGCAGATACAGCAGGGGTATCTTCCATGTATGCATGTGACGGAGGAATTATCGTCTGTTATTAATAATGAAATAAAATTTTGTAACAGGAAATAAAAAACCTGCCGCATTACATGTTTACTATGAACTGTATGTTCAATGTAAAATAAAAAGGGGGCTGTTGCAAAAGTAGATAAGTAATCTACTAGAGTAATAGCTCTCTGCTTATGTTCGAAAAAGAAACGAAGCGTCAAAAAATAACTAAAAATTAGTTGTTTTTTGACACTTCGTTTTATAAAGCAATCAATACAGGCGTTGGCTGTATATTAAAAAGCTTCCAGTCGGAATCGAACCGGCAACTGGACATTACGAGTGACCTGTTTTACCTTTGAACTATGGAAGCCTGAACAGTATTTGATTATAAGGGATAATTGCAAAAATGTCAATCATTTTTTTCCAATAAGTAAGGAAGTGCCAGATAGCTTATTTGTTAATTGTTTATTTAGATTTATTTTATTGACGTATATGGAAGAATTTGTTAGACTTTATATCTGTAAATATAAACTGTAACAAACTATATTGCAACAGTCAACACAATCAGTTTTTGACTGATTATATTTGCAGGTGTGTTGATTGTATAAAAGGAAAGGAACTATATATGCTTAGTTTGAAAAACATTGTCAAGGAATATCGTTCCGGTGACACAAAGGTTCAGGCATTAAAAGGGATAAGCATCGATTTCAGAGAGCATGAATTTGTAGCCATACTTGGACAGTCGGGGTGCGGAAAGACGACAACGCTGAATATTGTAGGAGGACTCGACCAGTATACCAGCGGAGATTTGATTATCAACGGAAAATCAACGAAGCAGTTTAAGGATAAGGACTGGGATACTTACAGAAATCATTCGATTGGATTTGTATTCCAGAGCTATAATCTGATTCCACATCAGTCTGTACTGTCAAATGTGGAAATTGCATTGACTCTTTCTGGTGTATCAAAGAGCGAGCGAAGAGAGCGGGCCATAGAAGCATTAAAAAAAGTAGGGCTTGGCGACCAGATTCACAAACGTCCAAATCAGATGTCAGGCGGACAGATGCAGCGTGTTGCAATTGCAAGAGCTCTGGTCAATGACCCCGATATTATTCTGGCAGATGAGCCAACCGGAGCACTTGATACAGAAACCAGTATTCAGGTTATGGATATTTTAAGAGAAATTTCAAAGGATAAGCTGATTATTATGGTCACACATAATCCGGAGCTTGCCAAGGAATATTCTTCAAGAATTATTAATCTTCTTGACGGAAAAGTGATAGATGACTCTAATCCATATCATCCAGAGGGTGAAGTCGCTGTAAAACAGGAGACAAAAAAGAAAAAGGCATCTATGTCCTTTTTGACTGCGCTGTCATTAAGCTTAAATAACCTGATGACAAAGAAAGGACGAACAATTCTGACCGCCTTTGCAGGCTCTATCGGAATTATCGGCATAGCGCTGATTCTGGCTCTGTCGAACGGTGTGCAGAACTATATTACAAAGACTGAGGAAGAGGCATTATCCAGCTATCCGATTAGTATTCAGGAAACGACAATGGATATGAGCAGTATGATGTCAATGATGATGGGAATTCATATGGATGAAGATGATTCTGTAAAAAATCAGGAAGAAAATCATATTTATTCCAATAATATTATGTCAAATATGCTCGAAACCATGATGCAGGAGACAAAGACAAATAATCTTCAGGCTTTTATGGAGTATATTGAAGATGAATCCAATGGAATCAAGGATTTGACTACGGACGTGAGTTATCGCTATTCCACCCAGTTAAATATTTATAAGGCAGATACCTCAGAAGGTGTGATACAGGTAAATCCAAGTCAGGTATTTAATGAAATCGGCATGGGTGGACTGATGGGAACCGATAACAGTGAGGGTGCTTCTCTGATAAACAGCTTTTCAATGGGAAATACAGGTACAGATGTATGGAAAGAGCTGTCAGAGAATGATAATATTATTTCTGCAAGCTATAATGTAGTTGAGGGAAGACTTCCTTCTGCCTATGATGAAATTGTAATAGCCGTAGATGAAAATAATCAGGTCAGCGATTATTGTCTGTATGCCTTGGGAATCCTTGATATAAATGAATTGAAAGAAATTATGCAGGAGATTTATCAGGGCAATCAGATAGAGAAGTCGGAACAGACAAATTATTCCTACGAGGACATTATGAATCTGAAATTTAAGCTACTGTTAAATACAGATTATTTTGAAAAGGAAAATGGAGTCTGGGCAGATAAGCGGGACGATGTATTATATATGAGAAATAAGCTTGCCAGTGCGCAGGAGCTGAAAGTTGTGGGTATTATCAAACCAAAGGAAGATAATGAGGTACATGAGACGGGAACGATTTTTTATACTCCGGCTCTTATGGAGCATCTGATTACTGAAATTAATGCTTCAGAGATTGTAAAGGAGCAGAAGGCAGATGAAACTACGGATATCTTTACAGGAGCACCTTTTATCTCGGATGAAGAGGAGGAAACAGGAACAGAATTTACACAGGAAGGCTTTATGCAGGGACTGCAGGGTCTTGTTGCAGAAAATGTTCTGACACAGGAAGAGTTTGCTGCCATACAGACAGAAATGGGAGCACTTGCGGCGCAGGGATTGGCAGAAGAAACAGTGATGATGCAGATTGTAAGTGACCATCCGGCAGTTTCAGTATTGTTTCAGCCAAAGGAAACCAAGAATACCTATACAGGCAATATGAATATTCTGGGTGTGGCTTCGCTTGACAAACCAAGTTTGATTAATATTTATCCAAAGGATTTTGAAGCAAAGGATAAGATATCAGATATAATTGATGATTATAACAATTCTGTATCAGAGGAGGATGCGATTACCTATACCGATTATATCGGAATGATGCTTTCTTCTGTGACAACGATTATCAATGCAATCAGTTATATTTTAATTGGATTCGTGTCTATATCATTAATTGTATCTTCCATAATGATAGCGATTATTACTTATATTTCCGTACTGGAAAGAACAAAGGAAATCGGTATTTTAAGAGCCGTAGGAGCTTCAAAGAGAGATATTTCGAGAGTGTTTAATGCGGAAACTTTAATCGAGGGATTTGTAGCAGGTGTAATAGGTATTGGTGTATCACTTTTAATCTGTGTTCCAATTAATGTAGTAGTGAAGAATGGATTTGATATTAATAATATCGCAAATCTTCCATGGAAGGCGGGAGTAGTGCTTGTATTAATCAGCATGTTCCTTACCTTTATTGCAGGTCTTGTACCATCAAGAATGGCGTCTAAGAAGGACCCTGTGGTGGCGCTTCGAACGGAATAGGGATATTTTCTGAATCTGAAAAGGATTAGAGGAATGTGAGCTAAAATGAAGAAAGAGCATAGATTATATATTTATTGCAGTCTGGGAATTTTGGTGATAGCTGTTTTTGTATGTATTATATTATTGATACAAAGAAATGAATTTACCGATGACAATATTTCACAGAAAAAAAGAATGGAAAAAAAGAAGAATGATATTGTTGATATAGTAAAAAGCCAAGAAGAAACTGTCATTGTAAAATCAGGTGAAAAACTAATATACGGTAAAGAACAGTGGGAAAACTTTCTGGATAATACAAAACAGAACCAGAAATCTCATATCATGCTTTGTTTTACGGAAGATGAAATAAATATTTGTGATTATATAGATTTATCATATAATGGAGAATACTTTATTATCAGTAAAGAAGAAACAGAAGAAACAAAACAATATAAGTATATATATAATTTTGAATTTGGAAAAGAAATTCAATATAAAACATATATTTTAATGGATGAGGAAGATATGACTTTCGATAAGTTTGTAAGAAAGAATGCAGATGCAATTTTACAGAATATTCCAGATTCATATGTGCTTTTTACAGTAGAGAAGTAGTATTATATTATTCATGGAAAAATTATAATCCAGTTGAAAAATGAGCTGTCGCATTAAACAGAACAAATACAAAATATAGCATTTATAAAAGTTAAAAATCACTATATTCTGTACTGTCCTTTTCTAGTGCGACAGCCCATTTTTTTCAGCAATTCATACAATCAGCTTTTAATCAGTTAAATTTCAGAGATAATAATGTATTTTGTTATTCAAATCCTTCAGTGTTCAGTTCTTTAAAGATTTTTATTGGAATGCACAAAACATAAAGGTCAGTTTCTGCATAATTTGAAGTATACTTTGTTTCGTCTGCTCTGACATAAATCAGAATATCTTCTTCCGAATTCATATTCGAGACGGATTTTGTATGCTCCTTTAGCAATGCAATACATTTCTTTAAATAGGAATCCTCTGATTCATACTCTGTCTGACTCTCCTTTGCAGTGGAAAGATAAATAGAATCTGAAACTTCATTTACAGAGTCATAGCCTATAATATCCAAGTTTACACTGTCATTGCTTTCATCGTGAGAAGAATCTGCAAATATTTCTTCAAAATTCTGCAAAGAGTTCAGAAAGCTTTCCAAGTCGTCACTATGTGTTTCCATATAATAATCAAGCAGCTTTTGGTATGTTTTTGGTGTGGTAAGGTTTATCGGAACCCTCAGTTCATAATAAACAGAATCTATATATTTATTAACAACAATATATCCAATTCCATAGTTATCTATAACTTCTATCCACTGTTTTGGATGAATCCCGCTTTCAGAAAGCTCTGTTTTTAAGGATTCATACAGTTCTTTTTCAAATGTTTTGTCAATATTGTTTTCTCCTGCACTCAAAAAATATATGCTGTCTCTTTCTGTCAACTCTGGCAAGTTCATATAAATATTATAAAATTCCTCATTAGAATAGAGAAGTTTATAAAACTGGTCTGAGGTTTTAGCATCTAATTTTAGATAAAAAGTATAATTTGACTTTCCATGAAATTCTACTGTTACAGAAAAATTCATATCATAAAGAGTTTCTCTTTTTCCATCCAGATAATCATTGTGCATATCTGCATAATCATTAAAGGCAGTACATAAAAGAGAAATTAATTCCCGTTCTGTAAAATCATATCTTGCCATCATTGCCTCAAAATAAGAGGTCTGATTATAATCGTAATCATATATATGTCCCAGAGAAATAATATTTATAGAATCAATTTTCTCCTCATCAAGCCTTAAATTTCTATAATGTCCAAAAGAGCAGATTAGAAGAAAAAAGACAAATGCGTTTAATCCTATAATTAACGGGATACTTTTTAATGAGCGCAATGCGTTTCTTGCATTTTTTGTAGTGAGAAGCTCATAAAGAAACATTCCCAGAATGACTGCAATGTAAGAAATCACAACATAAAATATCATCATAGCAGTGCTGTCATAACGATATTGATAAAAAACGATATTTCTTTCTGTATAGTAACCAAACAAAATACTGATTGGAATCATACAGAGCAGCATGGTAAATATCGTACGGAAAATAGCCTGCAAAGTTTTATTGTTCATTGAGTTTTCTGCAGCTTCACTCTTTCTTTTTGCAAAGAAAATATATGCCATAACAAATAAAAACAAAGTCATCAACAGAGTAAAGACAGTCGAAGAGTTGATGGAGGTAATTTCTGCATATGTCACATAATCAGAACTTAAACATCTAAGTATAGTATAAAACAGATTGTGTTTTATACTGAATATGGAGTTCATGCTGTTTGCCAGATAGTCAAGCTGGTTTGCCATCAAAACCTGATAAATCGTAATAAATATACGTGGAGTAAAAAATAAAATCAAAAATACAATAAATCCGGTTATGGTATTTCCTGACAGTGTACAGGCAAGTAAAAGTGTGGCTGCCACAAGAAGAGAGGTGACTAGTATGTTTACTGCAAAGCAGAACAGACGGGAAAACTCCAATACCAGATAATTTGAAAATATCTGATATAATATGGCAGAAACTGCAGTAACAAGAAAAATCTGTACAATCAGCCATGTGACAACTGCAGCAAAAAAACTTAAAAGCAGACATTGTCTGGTATGTGGAAGAGAATGATAAAAATCACAATCCTCTCTGCGGTTTAGAAACCTGAACAGAATAATAACCATCAGCGGAGCAAACACAAGAAAAAAAAGCAGATAGAAAATATGATAATTTACCGTATTTATAGCATATTTTGTAAACTGGTCAGTCGTATTGCTGTTTATATAAGAATGATATTCTGCTTTGGCGGAAAGACAGTTTCCCACAGGAATTACCACCGCAATAATAACATTTATGACTATTCCCAGAATTCCAATGACCTTGAGCTGCCGAAGACCTTCCATATAAAGTTTTTTATTAAAAAATCTTTTTTTATTCTTCATTCTGTTCCTCCAATACTTTGTCAAAATTATAGCCCAGAGTTTCCATCTCATAGGTAAATACTTCCTCCAGAGTAAGCGGCAGAATATCCAAAAGCACTGGTGACATGGATTTCAGCACGGCAATTGTAGGTTCTCTGTCATTTTTTACAATCATGGAAGCAACAGAGCCGGATTTGCGAAAATGAATATGAGGAATTTCCAAAAAGCGGCTTTCGTCAAATTCCTCGCGAAAGGCAATTTGAACCTTAAACTGTTTTGTTTTCAGGTTTTCAATATCATTTTCCAGAACAAGTCCACCCTTATGCAAAAGAGCAAGCTGGTCGCAGATATCCTCCAGTTCTCTTAAAGAATGTGAAGTAATAATGGCAGTAGTTTCTTTTTCCAGAACATCCTTACATATCAGACTTTTGACAAGATTTCTCATTACAGGGTCCAGCCCGTCAAAGGTTTCGTCAAAAAACAGATATTCCGGTCTGCATGAGAGAGACAATATAATCGCTGCCTGCCGTTTCATTCCTTTTGAGAAAGAATGAATATTTGTCTTTGGATTTAACTCAAAGGCTTTGGTCAATGTTTCAAAGCGGTGAAAATCAAATTTGTCATAGGCGGCAGCATAGAGCTTTGCCATGCGGTTCATGCTGGCTCCCGGCAGAAAATACAGAGTGTCGGGAACATAAGATATAATTTCTTTTATTTTCGGATTTTCATACACGGGTTCTCCATTAATGGAGATATTGCCGGAATCCGGCGTATATACACCATTAATCAATCGTAAAAAGGTGGATTTTCCGGCGCCGTTTGAGCCAACCATTCCGTAAATAGAGCCTTTGGGAATGGAGCAGGAAACATCTTTCAGTGCAGTAAAATCACCAAACTTTTTACTGAGATTTTCTGTCCTAATCATTTTTACCTCCATTTTATGCAGCCAACGAAAGTTGATTGCTTCTGTCCGTTCAAAATTAAGAAAACTCCTTCTTATAATTTAAGTCAGCCATCTTCGGTTACTGACATTATTTTCGGTTACTGATATTATCTTCGGTTACTGATATTATCCACTATTAATATTATTCATTAACCTTCGGCTGGCGACTTAACTTATGTTATAACAATTTCCTATTAAAATTCCTTATTAATTTCCTTTATTTATGCAATCAGATTTTAACTGGTTGCAGATTGTCATATACTTCCTCAATACATGAAATAACTTCCTCTTTCCGGACCTCTGCCAGTGCCAGTTCATTTACCAATATTTTCAAATCGGCTAACTGTTCACGCTTCTTGGCACTTAAAATATCTTTGGCAGAGTCTGTGACAAAGCATCCCCGTCCGGGCACAGACTGAATAATCCCTCTTTTATCCAGCTCAAAATATGCCTTTTGAATGGTGTTCGGATTGATAGACAGGTCTACGGACAGATTTCGCACAGAGGGAATCTGTTCCCCTTCTTTTAAGATTCCATTGAGCACGAAATATTCCAGTTGATTCACGACCTGCTCATAAATGGGCATTCGCGACATTGTGTCAATCTGAAACATGTTCCACCTCCTTGTTATTCTAAATCAATGGAAATACCTCCCTATTTCCATATATATTACCCCGGACCCCAAATTTTCCTAGGGGGGGGGGTGGAGCCTTCTAACAAAATCAATGATGTATAAGCAATACAGGTGTACTATTTATGTTAGTACAGTTACTATATCGTTAAATTGGGAGATTGTCAAGAGGATATGAATAAAAAAAATTTTTTTGAATATATTGAAGCGAGGGTATTTAAAATAGTAAATAAGGAAGAAAATTTCAAAAAATATTGCTTCTCAGGATAAAAATGGTATAATAAAAGAGCTGATAAGACAAAGTGCTTGCGGTATTATAGGTTTGAGATAGTTTCCCGCACTTTGTTCAGAAATAGCAGCTTTTTTTGGCGGCGTCATGGGAAATATGAAGTAATTTCCTATGAAAGAAAAGCAGAGACATAATTTCTTAATCATACAAAAAGAAAGGGGATGACAGAAATAAAAGGGAAGAAATTGATTTGTCTCGGACTTGCGATTGTTCTGGCAGCAGGAAGTAGTATAGGATGTGCAAAAAAGAAGGATGAAGGAAAGAATGCTTCTGAATATACGACTGCACAAAAGCCGGAAGAATCAAAGGAGGATGAGACAAAAGACGAGCCAACAGAAGAAACAAAAGAAGAGTCAACAGAAGAAACGACAGAAGAATCAGCCAATGAAAAAGACACAACAGTTAAAAATCCGGTTCCGCAGATAAGCAGGGAACAGATTGCTTCTTATTCAAATGATGTGGTAACATGGGGACCGGGAGTGCAGATGGCAGAAGACGGCAGACCTGTGGCATGTATAGCATTTCAGGAGCAGTATTCTTCATTGGGTGCAGATTTTTTAAAGGAAAATGAAAAAGTAATTTATCTTACTTTTGATGAAGGATATGAAAACGGGTACTCAGATAAGATTCTGGACGTACTGAAGGAAAAAAATGTTTCTGCGGTCTTTTTTGTTACCATGCCATATGTTCGAGAACAGGATGCGATAATGAAAAGGCTTGTGGAAGAAGGACATGTAATTGGAAGCCACAGTGTCACACATCCGTCAGGAGGAATGCCTTCGCTGTCAGTAGACGAACAGATAGGAGAATATCAGGAACTGCATGATTTTGTAAAAAATACATACCAATATGAAATGTATCTTTTCCGCCCGCCAGCAGGAATTTTCAGCGAGCAGTCGCTGGCTGTGGCCTCTCATTGCGGCTATCGTTCAGTAATGTGGAGTTTTGCCTATGCTGACTGGGACCCTGATAAACAGCCTTCACATGAAGAAGCATTAAACAAGATGAAGACAAGGCTGCATAATGGTGCAATTTATCTGCTTCATGCAGTATCTGCTACCAATACGGCTGTTCTGGGAGAGTTTATCGACTATGCCAGAAGTCAGGGATATGAATTTAAAAAATATGAAAAATAAAATTTTTGGCAGATAGTACATTTGTATAGAAAGAAAAAAAGGTGCAATAATAATAAGGGATTAGTCAGCGATTACAATACAGTCGGTAAAAGGCTGATTGCCCAATATTTTCCCGCTTACAGGCGGAGTAAAGGAGAATGATTATGCCTATATTAGATTGTACCGTAACAACCTGCCATCACAATGTAGATGAAAGATGCAGCCTTGACAAAATCAAGGTGGAAGGCGACATGGCGAACACAACAGAAGGAACCTGTTGCAGCAGCTTTAAGCCAAGAAAAGAAAACAGATTTATGAATGTAACAGGAATGCCAGATGCAGAAAGCAGAGTAGAATGTGAAGCACATCATTGCAAGTATAATGAAGACTGCAAATGTCAGGCTTCGAATATCGGCATCAGAGGAAGCAATGCCTGCAACTGCAAAGAAACAGAGTGCGGAACGTTTAATTGTTCCTGTTAGTATTAAAAAATTAAAAAACTTGTTGACATATATAAACAGTTGTGATATTATATCTGAGGTTAAAAATAAAGCAGAGATATCCACTCTCACCCAAAAGCAATTGAGCGTTTGGTGTTAATATAAATTACGGATGAATATAAAATCACATGTGATTTATATATGAAATTATGCGGCTAACACGGTCAGCCTCTGGCTGTTTACAGATTTGTGTTGGTTGCTTGGTTTAGGTGGATAGCTATGCTATCCACTTTTTATATAGTTTATTTGGGAGGTGCCGACTATTAGCGATTTATTAATTAACGAACAGATTAGAGACAAAGAGATTCGTTTGATTGGAGAAAACGGAGAACAGCTTGGAATTATGAGTGCAAGGGATGCGCTTAAGATTGCAAGAGATGCTGAACTGGATTTGGTAAAAATTGCTCCGACTGCAAAACCGCCTGTATGCAAGATTATTGATTACGGAAAATACCGTTATGAGCTTGCCCGCAGAGAAAAGGAAGCAAAAAAGAAGCAGAAAACTTTAGAGGTAAAGGAGGTGCGCCTTTCACCGAATATCGAAGCAAATGATTTGAATACCAAGATAAATATGGCAAGAAAATTTATTTCCAAAGGCAACAAGGTAAAAGTTACTTTGAAATTCAGAGGTCGGGAGATGGCGCATATGCAGAGTACCAAGCATGTACTTGATGATTTTGCTGAAAAGCTTTTGGATATTGCAGTAATCGAAAAACCAGCTAAGTTAGAAGGCAAAAGTATTATGATGGTTTTAACTGAGAAAAAGTAGTTAAAATAGAGTAATTGTAAAATTTAAGGAGGAACAACAATGCCAAAGTTAAAGACGAAAAAAGCCGCTGCAAAGCGTTTTAAAAAGACAGGTACAGGACAGTTAAAGAGAATGAAAGCTTATAAGAGCCATATTCTTACAAAGAAGTCTGCCAAGAGAAAGAGAAATTTGAGAAAAGCAACCATGACAGATGCAACTAATGTAAAGACAATGAAGAAGATTTTACCATACTTATAGGATTCAGGTATAGATTAGGAGGAAGCTGAGATGGCAAGAGTGAAGGGCGGCTTAAACGCCAAGAAGAAACATAACAGAGTGTTAAAACTCGCGAAAGGATATAGAGGAGCAAGGTCAAAGCAGTACAGAGTAGCGAAGCAGTCTGTAATGAGAGCACTGGCAAGTTCCTATGCCGGAAGAAAGGAAAGAAAGAGACAGTTCAGACAGTTGTGGATTGCACGTATTAATGCCGCTGCCAGAATGAATGGATTATCTTACAGCAGATTTATGTATGGTTTAAAGCAGGCCGGTATTGAAATGAACAGAAAGATGCTTGCCGAGATGGCTGTAAATGATGTGGAAGGCTTTGCAAAGCTGGCTGAAACAGCAAAATCAAAATTAGTATAAAAATAGTAAAAAAAGTACTTGCAATTTTTTCAAAAGTATAGTATAATAAAGAGAGTGTTGAGGCACTCTCTAAGATACGCAGTTGTGGCGGAATTGGCATACGCGCTAGATTCAGGTTCTAGTCCACAATACGTGGGTTCGGGTTCAAGTCCCGTCAACTGCATTCTTTATCTCTTTGAAAAAATGGGATAAAGTATAAATTGCGGAAATGCTGGAACTGGCAGACAGGCTAGACTAAGGATCTAGTGATGGCAACGTCGTGAGGGTTCAAGTCCCTTTTTCCGCACTAAAGAAATTGTGAATTAAGGAAGTTCGAGTATAGTATCTCCTTAGTGTAAACAAAATATTATTATTCAGAAAGGAAAATGAAAGATTTTGTTATTCATTTTCCTTTTTTTTGTGTTAGAATAAGTTATAATTATAAGATTATTTAATTTAAGTTATGAATTATACCTCTAATTGTAATTTTTTCATTAGGACAAATAAATAACTTGAAAATAATAGAGATTTTAGTATAATAAAATAAAGATTGTAAGTCCTTTAATGCTTTGTTTGTGATAACAGTGTAAAATATAAATGGATCGAAAATGATAACAGGTGTGTTATTCCTGATATATATTTATTGAAAGATGTAGAAAATTAGTAATAATTGATTTATGGAGAAAATAAATGAAGTCAAAATATAATATGACACAAAAACAAAATATTTTTCTTGCAAAGAGAAACATTGTAGACTATATATGGAAAAGTGCTAATCTTGAAGGTATTGGTATAACCTACCCAGATACTCAGGCAATTTATAATGGAATGGCTGTATCTGGATATACAATAGAAGATATTAATGCAGTAAATGATTTAAAACATGCATGGCAGTTTTTGCTTGAACATATTAATGAAGAAATTAATTTAAAATTTATAAAGAAAGTTCATATGCTATTAGGAAAATATACAATAATAAATGCGGGAATACTTAGACGTACAGAAGTAAGAATAGGTGGCACAGAATGGATTCCTGAAATTCCAGATGAGGAGAAAGTGAAGCATGAAATTCTTAAAATGGCAGAGAATCAAATCTCTCCCTTAGATAAAGCATTAGATATGACATTGTATCTAATGCGGTTACAATTATTTTATGATGGAAATAAACGAATTGCTATGCTTATTGGAAATAAAATAATGATTGAAAATGGGGAGGGAATTATATCTGTTGTACAAAAAGATATAAAGGAATTTTATAAATTATTGGTGTCATATTATGAAACCAATAATAAATGTGAAATTAAGCGGTTTTTATATAATAATTGTATAGATGGAATGATGTTTAATGGATAGTATTAGGGTTATAAAAACAATTCTAAAAAATAAAATAGCTGTCATACCAAAAGGTATGACAGCCTTTTTGTTTTATAGGAAACTGCTTTATATGCATTTCCTGTTACTGCTTTAAAAGCAGCACTGATAGAAGCTTATTGATGCTTATTTACCAGCCATCTGTCTTTCCTGAGCCTCAATCATCTTCTTAACCATATAACCGCCAACGCTTCCGTTCTGGGCTGAAGTTAAGTTTCCGTTGTAGCCGTCAGATAATGGCACACCGATTTCGTTTGCAACTTCCATTTTAAACTTGTTCATAGCACTCTTTGCTTCTGGAATGTTTGTCTTGTTTGATGAATTAGACATTTTTAATTCCTCCTTAATTGGTCTTTTTTGCAGCACACCTCTGTGCTACACTACTAGTATGTTCACGGAAGAATAAAATACTCTGGTAATATTTTCCTTTTTACATTTTTTTGATTAACCCTAGCACATGAAGGGCATAATCTTTTAGCTTTTTTTCATCAGATAAAAATTCAGGGTCTGCTTCAAAATATAAAATCTTATCATTATATTCCGCCTTAAAATATGGACAGATTATTTCTTCATATTCCGGCAGAAAACAGCCGCTCTTTTTGCTGTAACAGGTAGCTGCCTTTGCCTGTGTCCGATAGTCCTTATCTACATAAAAAGATACACTTTTATGAATGGCAAAGTCTTCTTTTGGAAGATAATAATAATTTTTGAAATCAGGATAAAAGAATTTTAATTCGTCTGTGCGAACTAGTACTCTGATTTTGCAGCTTTTCCCATTCATGGAAAAATAAAAAACATCATTTCCACCAGAAATTTTAACAGGGACAGGATGAATAAGCGTAAAATTTATAAGAAGCTCTTTTCTTATATGATTGTCATATCCTTTAAATTCATTCATTATATAGGAATCAAATGTAAAGCCGCCGTGAAATGCACAGGAATAGGAATAAATTCCCAAAAGAGAAAGCATTCCGCGTATATCCTGAAGATTATGAAGAAGCAGAAGCTCTAAAAGAGTTTCTTTTTTGCTGGCAGTATGTTCTTCTAAAAATTCATAATATAGATTAATTAATTCTCTGCCCGAATATTTTTCTTCCCGAAAAATCCCAAAAAATTCCTCAAGTGTTTTCTGCTTTAAATTTTCTGTTTTGAAACAGCTTTTATATTTTTGGGCTTCTTTATATAAATCATACCCTGTAAAACAGTCAAAATTAAAAAGCATATTATAAGAGCGACATTTTGTAAGAAGATAAGGAATATCAAAACCATTTCCATTAAAATGAACAATATTTTTAAAATTTTTCACAGAATTAAAGAAGTGAAAGAGAACCAGAGCTTCTTCCTCTTCTTTTTCAGCAAAAAATTGTACATATTCAAAAGTTCCATTTAAATCTGTTGCATATAATATACCTATCAGATAAAGCTTTGAGCTTTTTGCTGCAAAGCCAGTTGTTTCAATATCAAAAAAAACAGTTTCCAAAAGAGAAAAAGGGATAGCCTCCACGGAGACATTTGATTGAAATCTGCCCTTCAATTGCTTCATAGCAGAATCCTCCTGTGCTTATAAATAATGTTCGTATAATAAAGTTCATTTTGTAATGTTCCTATTGAATAATGTTCCTATAATAATGTTCATATAATAGTGTTCATATCTTGATAGTTGCATTTTAATATTCATATTTTTAAATTTAGACATATTTATATTCTGAATCATACCATGAAATGGATAAAAAGTATAGAAAAAATAAAAATTTAATTTTTTATTGTGAAATTTGACGAAATGTATTATGATATAAAGAGTAAATAAAATGAGATGGAGGTTTGAAAATGTCTGTTCTTACATTTAAAGGAGGCGTGCATCCTCATAATGATGGCAAGGATTTATCAAAAGCGTCACCGATTGCGGATTATATTCCGACAGGTGAGATTGCCATACCATTAGCGCAGCACATTGGCGCTCCGGCGTCAGCCTTGGTAAAGAAGGGAGACAGAGTACTGGTAAACCAGAAGATTGGGGAAGCTTCGGGGTTTATTTCGGCAAATATACATTCGTCAGTTTCCGGAACAGTAAAAAATATAGAGCCGCGGCTGGTTGCAAGCGGTGATAAGGTACTGTCTATAATTATTGAAAATGATGGGTTATATGAAACAGTTCCGGTTACGGATAAAAGAAGTGCCGATGAGCTGTCAAAAGAAGAAAAGCTGAAACTGATTAAAGAGGCGGGAATCGTTGGTATGGGAGGCGCAGGATTTCCGACCAGTGTAAAGCTTGCTCCGAAAAACGCTGATGATATAGAGTATTATATCATAAATGGCGCGGAATGTGAGCCATATCTTACTTCGGATTACAGAAGAATGATAGAAACGCCGGAGTTGATTGTGAAGGGTGCAAAGATAGCGATTTCGCTTTTCAAAAAGGCAAAGGCAATTATTGCCATAGAAGACAATAAAAGGGATGCGGTGGCAAAAATAAAGGAGGCAGTCAAAGGGGACCCGGATATTGAGGTAAAAACTGTATATACAAAATATCCTCAGGGCGGAGAGCGTTCTCTGATTTATGCAACTACGGGAAGAATGGTAAATTCTTCCATGCTGCCGGCAGATGTTAATTGTGTGGTAAATAATATTGATACGGTCTATGCGATTTATAATGCAGTAGAAAATAAGTTGCCGCTTACGCATAGAATTGTGACTGTTACTGGAAATGCCATTGCAAATCCGCAGAATTTCAGAGTTCCTATTGGAACAAATCTTGCGGAGCTTGTAGATGCAGCAGGAGGTTTTACAGAGCAGCCGGAAAAAATAATTTCCGGAGGTCCGATGATGGGAATGGCATTATATAATTTAAATATTCCCGTAACAAAGGGAACATCGGCATTGCTCTGCTTTACAGGAGATGAGGTAAAGGCAAATGAACCCTCAAACTGTATCAACTGTGGAAGGTGTGTCAGCGTCTGTCCCGGCAGAATTATGCCTGCAAGACTTTCTGTTTTGGCTCAGAATGGAGATAAAGAGGGATTTGTAGCACTAAACGGCATGGAGTGTTGTGAATGCGGCTGTTGTTCTTATATTTGTCCGGCCAAACGACATCTGACACAGGCAATTAAATCTATGAGAAAACAAGTTCTCGCAGACAGAAAGAAAAAGTAGGAGGTTAAGCATGAGTGATTTATATCAGGTATCATCAAATCCTCATATCAGGGATAAGTCAACGACTGCATCTATTATGCGGGATGTGATTATTGCACTTCTTCCCGCCACAGTCTTTGGTATCTGGAATTTTGGTATCCATGCTGCATTAAACGTAATCGTGGCGGTGGCAGTAGCAGTAATCGCAGAAGCAGCATTTCAGCATTTTACAAAACAAAAAATAACTATTATGGATTTTAGCGCGGCTGTCACTGGTCTTTTGCTTGCGTTAAATGTTCCACCGTCATTTCCGTTATGGATGACTGCTCTTGGAGCTGTATTTGCAATTATTGTAGCAAAGCAGGTGTTTGGCGGACTGGGACAGAACTTTATGAATCCGGCTCTTGCGGGACGCGTATTTTTATTTTTGTCCTTCAGTCAGCAGATGACCAGTTTTACATACGACGGCGTAACAGGTGCAACACCATTACGGCTTTTAAAGGATTCCAAAGAAGTAACAGGCTTATCTAAAATGTTTTTGGGTACAGAGGCAGGAACGATAGGTGAAACATCTGTGATTGCGCTGTTAATTGGAGCTGTATATCTTCTGGTGAAAAAGATTATTGATTACAGAATTCCATTGTATTATCTTTTGTCTTTTGTGATTTGCATGATTTTATTTGGCGGACATGGATTTAGTCCTGAATTTCTGGCAGCTCAGATTTGCGGCGGTGGTCTGATACTTGGAGCTTTTTTTATGGCGACTGATTATGCTACTTCACCAATTACGCCAGTGGGAAGAATTGTATTTGGTATTCTGCTTGGTATTCTGACAGTGGTATTTCGTGTGTTTGGACCGAATGCAGAGGGGGTTTCCTATGCGATTATTTTCTGTAATCTTTTAGTTCCGATTATTGAAAAGTATACTGTTCCAAAGATGTTTGGCGCAGTAAAGAATAAGAAGGAGGTATAGGCATGAATCAGATTATAAAAAATACGCTTGCTCTTTTTGCCATTACCGCAGTAGCGGGACTTCTTCTCGGTGCAGTTTATGAGGGAACAAAAGAGGCAAGGGCGGAACAGGCGGCTAAAACACAGCAAAAGGCATATCAGACAGTTTTTGAAGACGCTTCTGATTTTGAAGAGGTTTCCTTGGAACAGGCAAGGGATGCTGTAAAATATTCCGAAAAAGAGGTTGTGATTGAGGGCGCTGTCAAAGCGCTTGACAGCAGTGGTGCATTTCTTGGCTATGTAGTGACGGTTACTGCAAAGGAAGGTTATGGCGGAGATATTAAATTTTCAGTTGGTGTAGATATCACAAACCATGTGACTGGTATTTCCTACCTTTCTATTTCAGAGACTGCCGGTCTTGGAATGAAAGCAAAAGATAAAGATTTTATTGACCAGTATTCAGAAATAGACGGAGATAATGAAAGTGAGTTTATTGTAAATAAGGATGGCTCAGATGGTATGGTGATTGATGCCATAGGCGGCGCAACGATTACTTCAAGAGCAGTTACAAAAGGTGTCAACGCGGCATGTCAGGCAGCAAAGGCTCTTGTAGACGGAGGTGTTTAGAATGAAGGAAAACAGTATTACAGAGCGTTTATATAATGGTATTATAAAAGAAAATCCCACGTTTGTTATGATGCTCGGCATGTGTCCGACGCTTGCTGTGACGACTTCATGTATCAATGGAATCGGCATGGGTCTGACTACAACTGTGGTTTTGGCGCTTTCAAATTTGATTATTTCATTGCTTCGAAAGTTTATTCCCGACGGTGTCCGTGTGCCGGCATTTATTGTGGTAGTAGCAAGTTTCGTAACTCTGGTACAGTTTATGCTGGAGGCGTATCTGCCATCTTTAAATGAATCTCTTGGAATTTATATTCCATTGATTGTGGTGAACTGTATTATTCTTGGGCGTGCGGAGAGCTATGCTTCTAAAAATCCACCAGTTGCCTCTCTCTTTGACGGAATTGGTATGGGTCTTGGATTTACCATGGCACTCGCTATTCTGGGAGCTGTCAGAGAAATCATCGGTTCTGGTGCTATTTTCGGATTTCAGTTCTGGGATAGTCCGATTGGAATTTTCGCACTTCCGCCGGGAGCCTTTATTGTGCTTGGAGGACTGGTTATTATTCAAAATAAAATGAAGCTTCGCTCCGGCAAAACTCCGAAAGAAAAATCCTGCGATGGCAACTGCCAGAGCTGTATGGAAAAATGTGAAGAAATTAATGCAGAGGGAGGAAAATAACATGGGCGAATTAATTAAAATTGGAATCGGCGCTGCTATTGTGAATAATGTTATTTTAAGCCAGTTTCTGGGTATATGCCCGTTTCTGGGTGTTTCAAAAAAGATAAAGACAGCCGCCGGAATGAGTGCGGCGGTGCTGTTTGTTATGGCGATTTCCGCTGTTGTTACCAATCTTATCTATGCGTTTATTCTTAAGCCGGCTGATTTGACCTATCTGAATACAATTGCATTTATTCTTGTAATAGCTGCACTGGTACAGTTTGTGGAAATGGTGTTAAAAAAGCTTATGCCTGCATTGTATAAATCCTTGGGTGTATACCTTCCGCTTATTACAACGAACTGTGCAGTGCTTGGTACAGCGCTGAACTGTGTACAGAATGACTATTCCATGGGAACAGGTCTTGTATACTCTGTCTGTACAGCGCTCGGATTTGGAATTGCCATTATTATTATGGCGGGTATCAGAGAAAAAATAGAATATAATAATATTCTTCCGTCTGTAAAGGGAATGCCGATTGTGCTTATTTCAGCAGGACTTATGTCAATGGCGTTTATGGGATTTGCCGGTGTAATTTAAAAACCGGAACAGAAGAAAATGGAGGTTCATATATGAGTATAACCGGAATAGTGTTCGCCTGCGCTGCCGTAGGCGGAATAGGTATTGTTATCGGGGTGCTTCTCGGAATTGCCGGCAGGAAATTTGCAGTGGAGGTAGATGAAAAGGAGGTAGCCATCAGAGAGTCTTTGCCTGGAAGTAACTGCGGCGGCTGTGGATATGCTGGCTGTGATGCGCTTGCAGAGGCTATCGCAAAGGGTACTGCTCCTGCAAATGGCTGTCCGGTAGGTGGTGCTGCCGTGGCTGAAAAAGTGGCACAGATTCTTGGAGTAGAGGTTGAGACAGTAAAGAAAATCGCATTTGTAAAATGTGCCGGAGACTGTGAGAAAGCAGGGAATAAATATGAATATACAGGAAATATATCCTGCAAGGAGGCTTCCTTTGTCAGTGGAGGTCCGAAAGAATGTAAATATGGGTGTATGGGATATGGTTCCTGTGTGGATGTTTGTGAATATGATGCAATACATATTGTAAACGGTATTGCAGTTGTTGACAAGGATAAATGCGTGGCATGTGGAAAATGTGTAAAGGAATGTCCGAAAGGACTGATAGAGCTGATTCCATATGATAATAAATACCATGTGCAGTGTAACTCTAGGGATAAGGGTGTGGAAGTGAATAAGGTGTGTTCTACGGGATGTATCGGATGTTCACTTTGTGTAAAGGCATGTCCAAAGGAAGCTGTGAAAGTGGAAGATTTCCTTGCAAAGATTGATTATGAGAAATGTGTGAATTGTGGACTTTGTGCGGGGAAATGTCCAAAGAAGATTATACAGTAAAAAGTGGATGAGATGGGAAGCACTATTTCAAGTGAAGCTAAGTAGTGGGTAGTTTACATTTTATTTATTATGAATGATAGCCAATCTCCATCGTATGTCCTCAATAAGCTGTTGGAACGCAGGGCGGTCAAAAGCTGACGTTAGATAACGATATTTTTGAAAACACTGGAAAATCAAGGTTTTTCGAGCGACGGACAAACAGAGTATTGTACTAAAAACTGAATACGACGCAGAAGCGGTGTTTCTTACTCTCTATACAGGAGAACAGGAATGCCGCTTTTTTCATGCCCTTGTTACGCAGTAGGGGCAGAAAAAGCCTTGCTACAAGCGGTTTTGCGGGTGCGTATCTGGCGCGGCAAGGGATTTATACCTTATCCCGAAACCGCGCTTCTACTGCGTAACAAATCCACAGCAAAAGGAGTTATTGAATTGATTTCCCTAAATTGTAGGATTCCTGTAATTCGGGTTTTCCGGCAATATCCCCCATAGCCATTACACCGCCGCAA
>ERZ778516.382-NODE-382-length-37301-cov-18.523492_pt1 | contig 37301 bp, 25 predicted proteins | sample MGYA00510342_ERZ778516 | MGnify/ENA primary metagenome ERZ778516 (study PRJEB29527, sample SAMN07138961) | mouse gut metagenome | material: feces | host: mouse | place: China:Nanjing | collected 2016-01-25 ...
CCTCGACGAGGAGAAGCAGACGGCCGCCGTCTACCTCAAGCCCGACCAGGTGTCGCTGGCCATCGGCAAGGGCGGTCTGAACATCCGCCTCTCGAAGATGCTCACGGGCTACGACATCGACGTCTACCGCGAGGTCGAGGAGGAGGATGTGGCCCTCACGGAGTTCGCCGACGAAATCGACGCCTGGATCATCGAGGCGCTCAAGAACGTGGGCTGCGATACGGCCAAGAGCGTGCTGGAACTCCCCGTTGAGGAGATCGCCGCACGTGCCGACCTCGAACTCGAACAGGCGCAGAAGGTCGTGGAGATACTGAAAGCCGAGTTCGAATAAACCGTTTACGCTAAAGAAAGGAGAACACACGATATGGGGAACGAAAGAAAATTAAGGCTCATTCAAGTGGCCAAGGAGTTCAACGTGGGACTGAACACCATCACGGACTTCCTGCACAAGAAGGGCATCAAGAGCGACGGGTCGCCCAACACGCAGGTCGACGCGGAGACCTATGCCGTACTCGAAAAGGAGTTCGGCGGCAACCGCCCGGCAACCGCCGCGCGCGACTCGATCCGAGAACGCATCGCGCAGAAACAGACCACCATCACCATCGAGGGCAGCAAAAAGCAGGAGCGCGAGGAAGAGAAGGAGGTAGTCATCAAGAGCAACGTCATCAACGTGCGCGACGAAATCCAGCAGCCCAAGTTCCTGGGAAAGATCGACCTCGACGCCAAGCCCAAGGCGCCATCGGCTCCGGCCCCCAAGGCTGAGGCTGCCGCTCCGGCCGAGACGAAGCGGCCCGAGACCCCGAAACCCGAACCGGCCAAGCCGGCCGAGGCCCCCAAAGCCGAAAAGCCGCAGCCCGAACCGCAGCCTGTGGAAAAACCCGCGGAGAAACCGGCTGAAAAGGCAGTCGAAAAGGCGGCTCCCGCTGCCGAACGACAGCCGGCCGCCGAACCGGCAGCGCCCAAGGCCGAAGAATCCAAGCCCGAAGCACCGAAAGACAACGTCTTCCGTCCGGAGATCGTGCCCCTCGCAGGTCCACAGGTCCTGGGAACGATGGATGTCTCGGGATTCGTACCGGGCGGCAAGCACAAGCGCAAACGCCTCTCCAAAGAGAAGGTCGACGTGACGAAAGCCCAGAAGGGCGGCGGTCAGAGCGGCCAGGGAGGTCAGAACCGCGGCGGACAAAACGGCCAGGGGGGCCAGGGAGGCCCCAACCGCGGAGCCCAAGGCCCCAGAGGGGGGCAGAACCAGCCCCGTCCGGGCGAAGGCCGCCGCAACAAGAACAAGAAGAACAACCAACCCGTCATTCGCCCCGAGGTGAGCGACGAGGAGGTTTCGAAGCAGATCAAGGACACCTTGGCGCGTCTGACGGCCAAGGGTGCCAAGAACACGGGCGCCAAGCACCGCCGCGACAAACGCGAAGCGGCCGCCGAGCGTATGAACGAGGAGATGGAACGTTCGGTACAGGAACGTTCGACGCTCAAGGTCACCGAGTTCGTCACCGTCAGCGAGCTGGCGACGATGATGGACGTCTCGCCCACGGAGGTCATCACGGCCTGCATGAACCTGGGGCTGATGGTGTCGATCAACCAGCGTCTCGACGCCGAAGCGCTGGCCGTCGTGGCCGAGGAATTCGGCTTCAAGGTCGAGTTCGTCTCGGTGGAGATCCAGGAGGCCATCGCCGACGACAACGCCGACACCGAGGAGAACCTGGTTCCCCGTCCGCCCATCGTGACGGTCATGGGCCATGTCGACCACGGTAAGACGTCGCTGCTGGACAACATCCGCAAGACCAACGTCATCGAGGGCGAGGCCGGCGGTATCACGCAGCACATCGGTGCCTACAGCGTGGAACTCAACGGACAGAAGATCACCTTCCTCGACACCCCGGGCCACGAAGCCTTCACGGCCATGCGCGCCCGCGGCGCCAAGATCACCGACGTGGCCATCATCATCGTGGCGGCCGACGACAGCGTGATGCCGCAGACGGTCGAGGCGATCAACCATGCGCAGGCCGCCGGCGTGCCGATGGTCTTCGCCATCAACAAGATCGACAAGCCCAACGCCAACCCCGACCACATCAAGGAACAGCTTTCGCAGATGAACTACCTGGTCGAATCGTGGGGCGGCAAGTACCAGGACCAGGAGATTTCGGCCAAGAAGGGTCTGAACCTCGACAAACTGCTCGAAAAGGTGCTGCTCGAAGCCGAGATGCTTGATCTGAAAGCCAACCCCGACAAGAAAGCCGTGGGTACGGTCATCGAATCGACGCTCGACAAGGGCCGCGGCTATGTCTCCACGATTCTGGTGCAGAGCGGCACGCTCCGCATCGGCGACGTGATGCTCTCGGGCACCTACACGGGCCGCGTCAAGGCCATGTTCAACGAAGACGGCAAGAAAGTGACCGTAGCAGGTCCCTCTACACCGGTGCAGGTGTTGGGTCTCAACGGAGCCCCGCAGGCCGGCGACACCTTCAACGTCATGGAGGACGACCGTTCGGCCCGCGAGATCGCCAACAAGCGCGAGCAGCTCCAGCGCATGCAGGGCATCATGACGCAGAAGCACGTGACGCTCGACGAAATCGGACGCCGCATCGCCATCGGCTCGTTCAAGGAGCTGAACATCATCGTCAAGGGCGACGTCGACGGTTCGGTGGAAGCCATGTCGGGTTCGCTCATCAAACTCTCCAAGGAGAGCGTGCAGGTCAACGTCATCCACGCCGCCGTGGGTCAGATTTCCGAGTCCGACGTCCTGCTGGCCGCCGCTTCGAACGCCATCATCGTGGGCTTCCAGGTGCGCCCGTCGGCCGCCGCCCGCCGCGTGGCCGAGAAGGAGGAGATCGAAATCCGCCTCTACTCGATCATCTACGATGCCGTCAACGACATCAAGGACGCCATCGAGGGTATGCTCGAACCCGTCATGAAGGAGGAGATCGTGGCTTCGGTCGAGGTGATGGAGATCTTCAAGATTTCGAAGGTCGGCACCGTCGCGGGCTGTATCGTCCGCGAGGGCAAGCTCCAGCGGTCGACGCCCATCCGCGTCATCCGCGACGGCATCGTCATCTACACCGGCAAGCTCGGTTCGCTGAAACGCTTCAAGGACGACGTCAAGGAGGTGACCTCGGGCCAGGACTGCGGTCTGAACATCGAGTCGTTCAACGACATCCGCGTGGGCGACATCGTCGAGGGCTACGAACAGGTCGAAGTCAAACGCAAGTAACCCCGAAGCGGCTGAGAACCTGCAAACCTGCGGGTTGCGCGGACCATCGCCCCCGGCCGAGGTTCGCATGATCCCGCCCGCAGGCTGCGGCCGCGACCCGAGAGACCGAACGGAAAGCGGGATGATATGATTCCGTGATTGCAGCGAAAGAGTGCAAGGTCTGCGACCCTGCCGCCCGGAGCCGGGTGTCGCGCATGCGTGCGACAAAGCAGCCGGCCCGGGCGAACGCTTCGCCGCAACGTGGAACCGGAAGCGCCCCGCAACTGCCGAATACTAATCTCAAACAAATAGAACATGAACACCCAAATCCATTTCATCACCCCCGAAGAGGCGGTCAAGGTGATCAAATCGGGCGATCACGTCCATTTGAGTTCCGTGGCCTCCGCGCCGCAATGCCTGATCAACGCCATGTGCGCCCGCGGCGAAGCCGGCGAGTTGAAAAACGTGCATGTCCACCACCTCCACACCGAGGGTCCGGCTCCCTATGCCGATCCCAAGTTCGAGGGCGTCTTCCAGCTCGATTCGTTCTTCGTCGGCGCCAACGTACGCAAGGTGACCCAGAGCGGCCATGCCGACTACATCCCCATCTTCCTGAGCGAGACGCAGAAGCTTTACCGCTGCGGCGCCGTGCCGTGCAACGTGGCCATGATCCAGGTCTGCCCGCCCGACAAGCACGGCTACGTGTCGCTCGGCACCTCGGTCGACGCTACGCTCGCGGCCGTCGAGTGCGCCGACCACGTCATCGCCGTCGTCAACAAGAACGTTCCGCGCGCCTTCGGACAGGCCATGATCCCCATGTCGAAGATCGACATGTTCGTCGAGGACGACTCGCCGCTCATCGAAGCCCGCTTCGCCGAGCCCAACGAGATCGAAACGGCCATCGGCAAGCACTGCGCCGCGCTGATCGAGGACGGAGCCACGCTCCAGATGGGCATCGGCGCCATCCCCAACGCCGTGCTGAGCCAGCTGGGCGGCCACAAGAACCTCGGCATCCACACCGAGATGTTCGCCGACGGCGTCCTGCCGCTCGTCGAGAAGGGCGTGGTCAACGGCGAGGCCAAGAAAACCGACCCCGGCAAGATGGTTTCGACCTTCCTGATGGGTTCCAAGGCCGTCTACGACTTCATCGACGACAACCCGGGCGTGCTGATGATGGATGTCGGCTACACCAACGACCCCTACATCATTTCGCAGAACGACCGCTTCGTGGCCATCAACTCCGCACTGCAGATCGACCTCACGGGCCAGGTTTGCGCCGATTCGCTCGGCACCAAATTCTGGTCGGGCGTCGGCGGTCAGATCGACTTCGTCTACGGCGCTTCGCTCTCGAAGGGCGGCAAGGCCATCATCGCCATGCCTTCGATCACCAACAAGGGTGTTTCGAAGATCTGCCCCACGCTTCTGGACGGTGCCGGCGTCGTCACCACGCGCAACCACATCCACTGGTTCGTCACCGAGTTCGGCGCCGTCGACCTCTACGGCAAGACCATGCAGGAGCGCGCACGACTGCTGATTTCGATCGCCCACCCCTCCGCACAGGAGGAGCTCGACCGCGCAGCTTTCGAGCGCTGGGGTTCGCACCACCACTACATCAAGGGGTACATGAAGTAGTTTTCCGCTTCCCTGCTACGCTGCCGCTGCCGGAAAATTCCGGCAGCGGCCGTTTTTTTTGTCCGGACCGGTCCTAAGGATTTCCGATTCGGACTTCCGCCGGAATACTCCGCCCCTCCCGACGCCAAATAAATTTGATACTGCCCCCAACTTGCGTTATCTTTGCCCCACACATTCCGCAGCCATGAACACCAAAGCCAAAGGATACCTCTTGGGCGCCGTTGCCGCCGCCACCTACGGCACCAACCCGCTCTTCGCCTTGCCGCTCTACGAAGCGGGCATGAACCCCGATTCGGTCCTGCTGTTCCGCTACCTCTTCGCCATTCCCATCCTGGGCGTCATGCTGCGAGCCCGGGGCCGCAGTTTCAAGGTGCCGCGCAGCCACGTCGGCATGCTCCTGCTGATGGGCATCCTCGTGGCTCTCTCGTCGCTGACGCTGTTCCTGAGCTACAACTACATGGATGCCGGCATCGCCTCGACCCTGCTGTTCGTCTACCCTATCCTGGTGGCGTTGATCATGGCCGCAGGATTCTCAGAACGGCTCTCGCCCATGACCGGACTCTGCATCCTGCTGGCATGCGGCGGGATCGGGCTGCTCTACCGGAGCGCCGACGGGTCGACGCTGAGTCTGACAGGTTCGCTGCTCGTGCTGGCCTCGGCCCTCTCCTACGCCATCTATATCGTCGCCGCAAGGGTGTCGCGCCTGCGGGAGATTCCCACACTGGCCGTCACCTTCTACGTCCTCTCGGCCGGACTGCTGCTCTTCGTCGCCCGCATCGCCTGCGGCGAAGCGCTCATCATGCCCGACCGTTGGTATCTGTGGGGCAATCTGCTGGCCCTCGCGCTCTTTCCGACCGCCATTTCGTTCCTCTGCACCACGAGCGCCATCCAGCACATCGGATCGACGCCCACCGCCATTCTCGGAGCATTGGAACCCGTCACGGCAGTCTTTTTCGGTGTCGCGGTCTTCGGCGAGGCCTTCACGCCGCGCATCGCCTGCGGCATCGTGCTGATCGTCCTGGCCGTCACGCTCGTTATCGCGGGCAACAACCTCGGTTCGGCTCTCACCCATTTCCGCAAGCTCTTTCCGCGACTCGGCCGCAAACGGAACCGACGTCCATAACAACATCTCGGCAAATCGGCGGTCCGAAACCATCTTCACCTCTCGGAACATGTTCCGCAGCGCTTCCCTCCGACCTGCCGCCAAGCCCGAAACTACGACCCGACAAAGGCTGTTCCGACACCGCCGTCCGCTCCGGAAATCGCCTTGTTACAAACACGCCGCCGCTGCCCGGACAAGCGCCCGACGCATGTTGACAAGTGTTCGATTTGACATCCGGACATGACTTTTCACACCGCATAACGACCTATTTGTGTTATACTTATAACACAAATGGATTTTTTAATAATTAATTCAGTCCAAAATTTGGGGGGGGGGGATTTTTTGTATCTTTGCATTGTCCGAACAGCACGCTGGACGTTCGGACACTGGGATGAAGACGCAACTCACATCCTTCGGGGCACCGCTCGACCTCCGGTCGGGCGGTGTTTTTCATCGATGCTTCCCCGGGCCGAACCCGATGCCCGGAATTCCAGAAAAGCAACTTCGTGCAGATGCTTGGACGCAGCGCACGGGAAAACCGTAAACCCGATAGTCGCCTGCCAGCGGCCACACTTCCCCGACCTGACCCCAAAAACTGCCAGCGTGGACAACCGTGCTGACAAGCGTGGAAGAAGCCCAACACCGGCCAGCCGCACCGACGCTCGACAAACTGCCCGTCTCACGTGTGCGGAAGCCCGCAGCAGGCGCTGAAAAGCAATCGCTATGAGGAATGCAGCGGAGGGTGCAGAACAATGGTTTTACTACGAATGTCGATGCGTCCACCTCGTTCGGAATTTCGGGCGCAGCCTGCGGGACACGCTTGCGGGCCTCCGCTGCGGGAGGCTGCGCCTCGAATCCAAACCCTTTGTCATTCTGAGCGGAGCGAATCGACGAACGCAGCGAGTGCAGAGGCCGCTTGCGGACTATGCCTCGCAAGGAGGAGAAAGACAAACGAAGCGCAGTCAAGAATCTATTTTGGGCAAGGTTACAGATTCTTCGTCACTCTGCTCCTCAGAATGACAAACTATTTCTTAATTGTGAATTAATCCCCCTACGGGGTCTTGACTTTGGCTGTGCCTTGGATGGGCTGCGCCTTGGTCATGCTCGAACAAGTTCGGAATGACTCTCGGCTTGCACCATCATCACTCCTGCTCGGTAAAGCTCGTAAACGGTCTTTACTCTCGCTTAATCGTAAAGTTGTGCATTGTGCATTGTTCTCGGCTCCGCGGCAGACTGGGGTTGTCAACTGGCGACAACGCGAGAGGTAGAGGGGAAAAGATATTCGGGACGGCCGCGGCTTGCAGAGAAAACACCGGCTTTAGCCGTGCGAGCCGAAGCCCCGCCATGCGGAGGCTCGCAAAACTCGCCCCGCTGGCTTCGGCACGAGAACATCTCCTATACCTCTGTCAAACCGGGCTCGGCTGCGGCTCGCGCAATTCTGCGAATTGTCCACAAACAACAATTTCCTTATAAAACCCTCCTGCGTCATTACGCCGCCAGCGGACTGCTGAATCTACATAAACCACGCTGATGCGAACCATGATCCGCACCACTCCGGGTGTGAAGTTGCCGAGGGCAAAGATAAACATAAAAACTCCAAACAAACGTCCCTCCCCGGGAATGATCCGGAGAGGGACGTTTACATGATCCGAAACCGCCTACTTCGCACGGGCCCGGTCGTATTCCATCGAAGCCCAGATAAAGGGACCGACGCCTTTGCAGTCGTTCTCGATGATGGGCTCGGAGATGTAGTAGTCGAACGAACCGTCGCGCATGTCCTTGCCGCCCAGACCGGCCACGGCACAGCAGTCGATGATCGAGATGGTGCCGTCTTCATTCTCGCGTACGAAACGCTCGATGAAACGCTCGTAGAGGCGCATGGCCTCGGGTTGCAGCTCGGCGGGCAGGTAACCCAGGCGCACGCCCTTGAGCATGGCATAGACGAACATGATCGAACCCGTAGCTTCGAGATAGTTGCCCTCGCGGCCGGGCTGGTCGAGCACCTGGTACCACATGCCGGTCGCAGGATCGGCAAACGCGGGCAGGACTTCGTAGATGTGGTTCAGAATGTCGACCATGGGCTGCGTGGTCTCGTCGACACCGAGGTACTGGAGCGTCTCGACCAGCGCCATGGCATACCACCCCATGGCGCGGCCCCAGGCGTGGGGCGTCTGCCCGGTGGCCTTGTCGCACCAGAACTGCTTGCGCGAAACATCGCAGGCATGGCGATAGAGCCCGGTAGCCGGATCGAAAGTATGCTTGCCGACCAGCACGAACTGACTGACGATGTCGGCTTTCAGACGGTCGAACTCCTCGCTTTCGCCCAGCTTGCGCACGGCATACTCGGCATAGAACGGCTCAGCCATGTAGAGTCCGTCGAGCCACATCTGGTGCGGGTAGACCTGCTTGTGCCAGAAACCGCCGTCGTCGTTGCGCGGGTGCTCCTGCAGCTGGCTGAAAAGCGTGTCGAGCACCTGCGCATAACGCGCTTCGCCCGTACGCTCGGCGATGATGAAAAGCGGGCGCCCGGGGCACACGTGGTCGAGGTTGTATTTATCTTTCCTGTAGGTGATGACCGAAGCGTCGGGCCGCACGATGGTGTCGTAGTAGCGCAGGGCATAGTCGTAGAAATCGGGGCGGTCATAGACCTCACCGGCATTGATGAAGGCCAGGAGTTCGAGTCCCGAGGTGTAGTTCCACTTGATTTTGCCGGGAGCAATACCATCGAGCGTCGCAGGCGACGGATGGCGGGCGATTTCGCTCTCGACCATGCGCACGGCCAGCGGCCGGGGTCCGTCGAGCAGCGAGCGGCGGCCCGAGCAGGCGGCGCCGAGCAACAGCAGTGCGGAGACTGCGAAGAGTAAGGTTCTTTTCATCTTATTTGGAGTCTTGGTTCTGTTTGATGTTGTGGGTCTTGAGGTATTCGGCCGGCGACATGTGGAACTGCTCGCGGAAACAACGGCTGAAGTAGCCCGGGTCGGAGAAGCCGACCTTGTAAGCCACCTCCGACACGGAGAACTGCCCCGTGCGCAACAACAGCTTGGCCTTGGTGATGCGGTACTCCTTCAACAGCTCGACGGGCGACTTGCCCGTAAGGCTCTTGAGCTTGTTGTACATGGTCGTGCGGCCCAGTCCGAGGTGCGAGGCGAGCTGGTCGATCGTGAGGTCGGAGTTCTCGATGTTCTTGCCGAACCACGACATCACCTCCTTCATGAACTCCTCGTCGCGGTCGGTGACCACCACGTCGTCGACCACCAGTTCGGCCACCTTGTTGCGGGCCGACTGGGCCGAGAACTTCTCGAAAAGGGTGCGGCGGCGCGTCAGCAGGTTGTCGATGCGCGCCAGCAGCAGTTCGATGCTGAAAGGCTTGGTAATGTAGCCGTCGGCACCGAACTCCATGGCTTTCAGCCGGTCGTCGGGCGAATGCCGGGCCGTGAGCATCACGATGGGGATGTGGCTCATCGTGAAGTCGTGGCGCACCTTGTCGATCAGCTCGATGCCGTCCATGCGGGGCATCATCAGGTCTGTGACGATGATGTCGGGCAGCTCGCTGCGTATCTTCTCCAGCGCCTCGACCCCGTCGTCGGCCTCGATGACGGTGTAGGTGTCGATCAGGTTGTTGTAGATGAAGACGCGCAACTCGCGGTTGTCCTCCACCAACAGAATCTTCTGCGCCTCTTTGGGCGGCACCACGTCGGTGCGGCGCTGACTGCCTACCGGCGTGAAGTCGCTGACCATGTAGGCCGAACGGTCGTCGCCGCCGGCTCCCGTGAAGTCGATCTGCTCCATGCCGAAATGGGCGTTGCCCGTGCGCAGCTTCACAGTGAAGGAGGCACCCGCTCCGGGCGAACTTTCGACGGAAATCTCGCCGTGGTGCAGCGCCACGATCTCGCGGCAGAGCGAAAGGCCGATGCCCGAACCCTTCATGCTGCTGTCGACGGCGCGCGACGCCTGGACGAACCGCTCGAAAATGCGGTCCTGCTTGTCGCGCGGAATGCCGATGCCGGTGTCGCGCACGGTGAGCGCGACGCACTCCTCAGCATCGCGCTGCGCGACGATGACTTCGACCTTGCCGCCCGCAGGCGTGAATTTCAACGCATTGGACAACAGGTTGAAGATGACGCTTTCGATGCGCTCCGGATCGACCCACACGAGCACCGAGCGACGCGAGACGGTGAACAGCAGTTCGATGCGGCGCTCGGCGGCCAGCTCGCGGAAATCGTCGAGGGCGTCCTCGACCACGGGCACGAGGTCCACGCGCGAGATCTTCAACTCCATCTTCTCCTTGACGATCTTGCGGAAATCGAGCAGCTGGTTGATCAACGACAGCATGCGTTTGGCATTGCGGTGAGCCAGAGTCAGGCTGCTTTCGCCGCGCGGCGAAAGACGGTCGTGGCGCTGCACGTCCTCGATCCCTCCGAGAATAAGCGTGAGCGGTGTCCGCAGCTCGTGCGAAATATTGGTGAAGAAACGCAGTTTGAGGTCCGTCAGCCCCTTCTCGACGCTGGCGGCCCGGCGGATGCGGATGAAAGAAGCGATGATCCGGAACGCGACGGCCGCGACCACGAGCGCCGACACCACGTAGAGCATCTTGGCCCACCAGGTCAGCCACGGCGGCGGCATGATCGCGATCCGCAGGCGGATGCCGCCGTCCGTGGTCTCGGAGTTACCCACCAGCGCCTTGACGTGCAGCGTATAATCGCCCGGCGGAACGTTGGAATAGGAAGCCCGGTTGATGCCGCCCGAAAGGTTCCAGTCGAGGTCGTAGCCCTCCAGCTTGTACATGTAGCCGACGACGTGCTGCAAGGCATGGTTGAGCGCGGCGAATTCGACGCGGAAATTGGTGTAGTCGTACGGCAGGACGATCTTGCGGGCCTCCGGCGCGGCAACGTCCAAAGGCGAACCGGCCCCCGCGGCAACGGGGCGGTTGCGCACGGTGATGCCCGTGAAGCGCAGGTTGCAGTCGGCCCGGGACAAATGCGTGCAATGAGCATCGAAACGGTAGACGTGGCGGCCGCCGCCGAAGAGCAGGTCGCCGTCGGGGGCAGTCGCAGCGGTGGCCTCGCTCAACACGGCGTTGTGCATCCCGTCGTAGAGATTGTAGGTGGTGAACTCCTCGCTGCCGACGTCGAAACGCGAAACGGCATTGTGGGTCGAGACCCAGAGATTGCCCTGCGAATCCTCGGCGACGGCCATGCAGATGTTGCTCGGCAGACCGTCGGAAACGTCGTAACAGCGGAACCGGGGCGCACCGTCGGGCGCATACCCCTCGATCCGGTTCAGACCGCCGCCGTAGGTGGCCAGCCAGACGCGGCTGCGCGAGTCCTTGAAGATGTGGATGATGTCGTTGTTGCCGAGCGACGCGGCATCGCCCGGAATCTTCTGCGCCAGGCGGAAAGTCATCTGCTGGTAACTTTCGCCGGGATCGAAGACCAGCAATCCGTCGACCGTGGCGGCCAGCATGCGGTCCGGACCGTCGGAGAGCAGCCAGCGCACGCGGCCCGCCTCCGCCAAGGGATAGCGGTGCAGGAGATTGCCGGCATGGATGAAACGGTCGCCGGCAGGATCGTCGAGAATATTGATGCCGCCGCCGTAGGTGGCCAGCCATATCCGCCCCTGCCCGTCCTCCTCGATCGAATAGATCTGGTCGTTGTTGAGCGACCAGGGATCGGCGGGCGAATGGACGAAATGCTTGACGGCGAAGTCGTCGCCGCGCGGCGCAAGCCGGTAGAGACCGCGCCCCTTGGTCCCGACCCAGATATTGCCGGCGCGGTCTTCCCTGAGGGCGTAGATCATGCCCGCCTCCTTCAACGGCAGGCGGTAGAGCGGCCGGAAATCGGCATCGAAAGCGATCAGCTCGCCGTCGCGCGTACCCACCCACACGCGGCCGCGGCTGTCCTTGAGCAAAGCGCGCACCTCGCCCCGCAAGGCGTTCTTCGAAGGTGCATCGAGCGTGATGATCTCGGCGGGCTGGTCGAGAAGCACCGCCTTGCGCAGGCCGCGCTCGTAGTAGGTCGAGAGCCACAGCACGTTGCCGTGCACGTCGAAGCGCACCACGGCATTGGTCATCAGGCAATCGGGCTGGCGCGGATCGTTGTAGAAGGGTTCGATGACATCCTTCTCGCGGTCGTAGCAGCCGAAACCGTACTGGTTCATCTTGATCCACAGGCGGCCGCCGCCTTCAGCGATGCGGGTGAGGGTGTCAAGGTTGTAGGAGACGGTGTAGGGCTCCTGCCGGAAGTGCTTGTAGTCGTTGCTCTCGGGGCGGTAGCGGATGATGCCCGCCTCGGGGGTGGTGACCCACACTACTCCGTGCGAATCGGCGGCCAGCGAACGGATGCGCCCGGGTTTCGCACCGCGCGGCGTCAGACGGTCGAGCCGCTCGCCCGCCACCCGGAACAAATCGCCCGAACGCGACCCCACGTAGACCGCACGCCGCACCGAATCGGCGACGATGGCGGTAAGAGCGCCCTGTCCTCCCTGCAACCGACGCACCCGGGCATCGCGGCGCGACACGCGGACGACCTCCTGCGAAGTGGCGCAGTAGAGATCGGCGCTGTCGGCCACGAAGTCGAACGCCGGCTCGGGCAACACGCAGACGGGCCGCACTTGCGACCGGTCGTCGGCCGTCACGCGGCCCAGCCGGCCGTCGGCCGCGGCGATCCAGGCCGTACCGCGGTCGTCGAGGAACATGGCCGATACCTCGCCGCCGAGCGCCGCGCTATCCAACACGGTGTCGATACGCACGGGCGCGGCATCGGGCGTATCGGCGAAACGCACGACGCCCAATCCGGCGATGGCCACCCACGTACCGCCGCAGGCATCGTGCAGGCAATGGGTCGTGCGGTAATGCTTGGAATCGAATCCCTCGATGAGCAGCGCGACGTCCTCGAACTGCTCGGTGAAGCGGTTGAAACGGTAGAGATGGAGGTTGTAGGTCGTGAACCACAGATGCCCGTTGGCATCCTCGCTCACCGAGACGAAACGGTGGTGCGACAAGGGCGAAAAGTCGCCCGGCGCCGCGTTGAAATTGCGGAACGCATAGCCGTCGAACCGGCTGACGCCATACCACGTGCACACCCACACGAAACCGCGCGAATCGGTGTAGATGTCGGCGACGCGGTCGTGCGTGAGACCGTCGGTTGTGGAATAATACTGAAAAATGCACTGCGGCGGCTCGGCCGCAGCCGCGGGGAACACCCCGCAGAGCAGCGACAGCAGCATCGCAAGGCATGTCGGCCGGATACGTTTCATACGCTCAGCGAATCGGGAAACCGGAAGTAATCGTTAACGGGTGCAAGCCTCGAAACGCGCCACGGCCCGGGCAGCCTCTCCGGCGGAGAGGCGCCGCGACCATTTCGCGCGGCCGCCGGTCGCAGCGCCGGGTCCATAGCAGCCCGATTCGCCGTAAAAGACGGTCTTGTGCGCATGAGGCTTGTTCCAGTCGTGCCACCCCTCGGCGCGGATGTGGGCGCCGAAGTTGCAGTCGAGGAAGAGGGTCTGCGCATGGTCGCGCCACGGGCGCCCGAGGTAGCAGGACTTCACGCCGTCGTCGGCCGTGAGGCTGCACTCCCGGAAGATGAAGCCGGCGGGCTGGCCTTTGCAGGTCGACGCCGCGGTGATGAAGGAATCAGCCTTCGAACGGATCTCGCACCGCTCGAAAAGCGCGGCGGCCGAACCGAAGATGAAGTCGGTGGTGCCCTCGATATAACATCCGTCGAAGAAGCAGAACGAATTGTCGTTCACCTCCTTACCGTCGCGGTTGCCCACGCCGTGGAGGTAGAGCGTATCCTGGTTACCGAGGAAGCGGCAGCCGACGAAGCGCAGGTCGGAGCCCAGGCACTGCACAGCCACGGCCTGGCCCACACGGCCGGCCGTATTCTCGAACGTGAGGTTCTCGATGAGCCAATGATCGCCGCCGAAGTAGACGGTCGACGAACCCGAGGTGCCTTTGGGGTGTCCCGTAGCGCCGATCTTCGAGGTGTAGTCGTCCCACGAAACCACGGCCGCGCCGCGCCCCGTGAGCACAACGTTGCGCTTGGTGGCGGGGATGGCGACCTTCTCGCGATAGACGCCCTCGCAGACGACAATCGAAGTCGTGGCGTTGCAGAAATCGGGAATAGCGGCCACAGCCTCGCCTACGGTGAAGAAATCGCCCGAACCGTCCTTGGCCACGACGAAATCGCAATCATGAAAGCGCGCGCCCAACGCAGGCACCTCCCTGCGCAACGCCTCGCACACCATGCGGGCCACGACGTGGGCGCCGCGCACGTTGAGGTGCGTATCGTCCTGGCGGCCGTCGGGACAGAGCGGGCAGGTACCCGGCGCCACCCACATGAAATACTGCCGCGAAGCCTCGTCGCCCAGCGAAGCGACCCATTCGCGCGTGAGCGGCTCCATGTCGAGCAGCGCCACGCCCTCCTCGGCGGCCACGCGGCGCACCTGGGCCGGATAGTCGCCGTGGGTGTCGGTCAGCACGCCGTCGACGAAGTGCCGCCGCACGATGGGGGTCAGCAGAATGGGCGTAGCGCCCTTGGCGCGTGTCTCCCGCACGTAACAGCGCAGGTTCTCAGCATATTGCGCCGGAGTCGAATAGCGGGTCGAATCCTTGATTTTCTGGTCGTTGTGGCCGAACTGGATGAAAACATAGTCGCCCGGCCGCAGCTGCCGCTCCACGCGGGCCCAGCGTCCCTCGTCGCGGAACGACTTGGTCGAACGGCCGTTGGTGGCGTGGTTCTCGACAACGACCGCCTCGTCGAACAACGGCTGCAACATGTGTCCCCAGCCGCGCTCGGGGTTCTCCTTGTCAAGTTTCTTGGTGGCGCACGTCGAGTCGCCTATGAGGTAAAGATGCAGTGTGTCGGCAGGAGTTCCGGCCGTCTCAGCGACGGTTGCTCCGACCGTTTTCTCGGCCGGTTCGCCAACGGTCCGCCCGGTCGCGTCGGCGGCCGCCCGAGCGCCCTGCGCGGCGCACAGCAGCACGAGGGTCGCAAAAATATGTTTGGGTTTCATAGTCGGTTGCTTTATACGACGACGAGTGAGAGGTCGCGCCTCCCACTCATCGCCAGGTAACGTTCGCCGGAGGCTATTCGTCGATGGTCACGGCACCCGCCGCACCGGCCGACAGGCAGGCGTTGGCGGAGGTGATCTCCTTCGACGAAACGAGGATGTCGCGGTTGCGACTTCCCGTAGCCTGCAGTGCACACTCCATGCCCTCGGGGCAGGAGAACTCCTCGGCGCGGAACTTCTTCACGTTGTTGAGCTTCAGAGCCGGTCCCCGCTCGGGAACGACCGTCACGTCGCGCAGCAGCACGTCGGTCGACTCGCAGATCTCGGCACCCGTGCGGGCGAAGATGCGGGCGTTCTCCACGGTGACGTGCTCCACGTTCATCTCGGGCAGACCGTTGAAGAACATGGCCCGCCGGGCGCCGCGGCACCAGACGTTGCGGATATGGATGTTGCGGAACGCGGGCGTGGTCTCGTCCACGGGGCGCAGCACCATGTCGGTAGCCTCGCCCGTGCCCTCCTCGACCGCCTCCGACGCCGACTTGCCGCCGTAGAAGAGGTCGAACAGCAGGGCGTCCTGCACGATGTTGTTCATGGCGATGTTCTCGATGCGGATGTTCTCCACCACGCCGCCGCGGCCGCGCGTCGACTTGAAGCGCAGGCCCACGTCGGTGCCCGAGAAGGTGCAGTTGGAGACCATCACGTTCTTCACGCCGCCCGACATTTCGCTGCCGACGACGAAACCGCCGTGGCCGTGGAAGACGATGCAGTCGTCGACGATGATGTTCTCGCACGGAATGCCGCGGTCGCGGCCCGCCTTGTCCTTGCCGCTCTTGATGCAGATGCCGTCGTCGCCCACGTCGAAACGCGAACCGGTCAGCACCACGTTCTTGCACGACTCGATGTCGATGCCGTCGCCGTTCTGCGCATAGTGGGGGCAGCGCACGGTGATGTCGTTGACGATCAGATTGGTGCACATGGCCGGATGGATGTGCCAGCATGGCGAATTCTGGAAGGTGACGCCCTCGATCAGCACGTTTTCGCAGTTGTGGACGGCCACCAGCACCGGACGCAGGAAGTCGCGCATGCGCTCGAAGTCCTCCTTGCTGTCGGCCCAGGTGGAGACGTTCTGGTCGGAGCCCGACGTGGCGCCGAACCTGAAGCTCTCCGACGGATACCACGTGTTGCCGTCGTCGGAGACGATGCCGCCGCTGCGGACCTTGGAACGCCATTGCCCCTCGGTGAGCTTGCCGCGCTTGACGGCGCGCCACGCGTCGCCGTTGCCGTCGATGACGCCGAAGCCGGTGATGGCGATATTCTTGGCATGGGTGGCCGAAATGGGCGACTGGCAGCGCCACGTATTGAGCCCCTCGAAAGTGATCTGCACGAGCGGATAGAGCGACTTGTCATCGCTGAAGACGATCATGGCGTTGCGATCGAGGTGCAGTTCGATGTTGTCCTTCAGCTCGATCGGGCCCGTATACCATACGCCTGCGGGCACGACCACGCGGCCGCCGCCCTGCTCCGAGAGCGAAGCAATGGCCTTGGCGAAAGCCTCGGTCGAGAGCGTGGAGCCGTCGCCCACGCCGCCGAAGTCGGCCACGCTGGCCGAACGTGCGGGGATGACGGGCCGCGCAACCTGCGGCATGTCGAACGGAAGCGCCGCACCGGAGTTCTCCGCACCGCCGTGGCAGGCGGCCAGCGATGCCGCGGCGGCCAGCGACATCAGAATGTGTTTCAGGTTCATGGAATCGTAAGTGAATTTCGTAGTTTTAATGAATCATACAAATGTACGCAGAGCGCACCGACGGAAATAGGATTTTTTGACGCAATGCAGGGATTTTTCGACAGCCCCGCCCCGCCGCAGAGCTAATCCAGCCGTTCGACCGTCGCTTCCGCATAGGGGCGGTTGCCCGGTGCGGCGGCCGGCGAGGTGTAGCGGCGCCGGAAAACGTCGAACCACTCCTCGTCATCGTCCGCCCCGAGAAAGGCGCTCTTGCGCCACCCCATCACGAACCAGTAGTCGATCCGTCCGTCGACGGGACGGAGCTGGCACAGATAGCTCGCCGCATCGTCGATCTGCGAGGCGACCTGCCGGGCCGGCAGCCACAACGCCAGCCCCACCGTCTCGCGCTCCCACTTCAGCGTGTCGTTCTCAGGGAAATCGCAGCCGACGGTCTCCAGCAGAAAGCCCTCGTCGTCGCGCACGATGCGCACCTTGTTGTCGCGGATCTTCATCACACCGGTGGCGAACTCCAGCCCGTCGGCGCCCTCGCCCTCGATGCGGTTCTCGACCTTGACGACCGAACCGCCGCCGTAGAGAATGTAGCGCGAAGTCATGTCGATCTCGCGGCCGCCGTATTTCCAACCCTCGACCCGCATGTCGACCACCGTACGCAGCGGACCGCGGGCGCGGATCGCAGCCTCTCGGCGGCGCATGCCGACGATGTGCTCCATGCGGCGGCGCTCCGGGTTCCAGCCCTTGAGCGCACCCACCGAAACCGATCCGAAGACGCGCAGGTTGTCGTGCCCGCAGCCTGCCGCCAACTGCTCGTCGGAGGGGTACCACATCGTTTCGCGCAGCTCCAGCCGCGGCTGCTTCTTGCCGTAGGTGTCGATGCTCTGCTTCTTGTCGAAATAGATGCGGTAGGCGGCGTATTCCGATTCGAAAGCAGGGCCATGGTGGTGCAGCTTGCGGTACATGTCGTCCTTCTCGGAGGAGAGCTGCGCACGCTCGGTCAGCGTTTTGTCGGGGTTCTTCCACCACATCTGCGCGTTGACCAGCGGCGCATAGTCGTGGGCCACGGGCCGGGTCGACCATTCGACGCATACGTCGGCCGTCCGGGCGGCATCGAGCGTCACCGGGAAGACCAGTTCGTCGAAGATGCCGTCGCCGTCGAGGTCGTCGAGCTGCGAGACCAACTCCACATAATTATAGGTGCACTCCGCTTTCGGCACGACTCCGAACGGGAGCCGGTCGCCGGCAGGTCCGGACATGCGCAGGTAAACCGTCGCACCCCGGGCATCGGCCGGCACGTCGCGCACGACGGCCCATGTCCGGCCCTCGGCCGCAGCCGTGACCCGATAGCAGACCCGGGTGATCTTCGCCTTCGTTTTCTTGGCCGTTCCCGGTGTCCGCGCCTCCGCAGCACCGAACGCGCAGAGCGCCGCCAGCATCATAAAGAGATGTTTCATGTATCTGTCTGTTTTATTGTGTTTTCATCCATTGTCATCGGAATGTTCCGGCCGCACCGCGTCGGGCTCTGCCGCCCGGCGCTCGGGACGGTTATTCCAGCCCGGCGATGACCCGTTCCAGCTCCTCGCGCGAGCAGATCGCTCCGTCGGGCAACGCATCGGCGAAACTCCGCAACGCCTGCTCGGGCTGCAACTCCACGCGCATTTCGTCGGCCTGCGCAAGGTCGAGGCCCAGGGTTTCGGCAAAAAATTCGTAGACCGCACGTCGTTTCGAGGGGCCGTAGTCGTGACGTTCGTCGGGCAGATGCACGTTGCGCACCTGCTCCTCCGCACCGTAGAAGCCCCATATCCGGCGCAGGAACGGATATTCCAGCTCCGGGTAGGTGGCCGTCCAGTCGCCGCCGTCGCTCACCGTCAGCACGGGGCGCGGGGCCATCGCCGCTGCCAGCAGTTCGGGCGTACAGCTTCCCCCGCCCGCCAGCGTCACCGGCCGGCCGCTCTCGCAGGGGCACCCGCCGTCGAAGTGCGAAACCAGGTGCACCACGGGCGCCAGCACAGCAAAACGATCGTCGGAAAGCGCCAGCAGCAGCGCATGCGTCGCACCGCCCGAACCGCCCGTCGCAGCCATGCGCTTGCGGTCGATGTCGCGCCGCGAAGCGAGCACCCAGTCGGTCACCGCCTTCGACCACAGCGCCTGCACCTGCATGGAATAGGGAGCCGTATGGACTTCGCGCCCCGTCTGGCGCTCCGAATCGCCCCAGCCGAAGATGTCCATGTCGACCGCCACGGCACCCATGCGGGCGAAGGTAGCCATGCGCAGCTGCTGGTCGGGACGGCAGCGGCCGCCCTCCCAATGGCCCGCCGGCGAAACGATGAGCGGATGGCGCCCGCGGCGCACAGGGGCGTAGATCGTGCCGCAGACATAGAGCCCCGGCAGCGTTTCGAGGGCATAGTTCTGGGTCGTATAGCCGTCGTGGGCCACCTTGCGGCCCAGCCGCACCAGAGGGCGGGCCACCAGCCCGCGCACGAACGGTTCGAGCGCCAGCGCCTCGCGGGCCTCGGCCAACAAGACCTCCCGCCGCTGCTCCCACGCATCGCGGTCGGCATATTGTGCCGAGAGCCAAGCCAGCAGCGCGGCGCCGTCGGCAGGCGTGCGGCGATAATATTCATAGGGCTGGACCGTGACGGTTTTTCCGCCGCTCCACACCAGGTCGAGCGGCCGCAACAGGTTGTCGAGGGTTTCGTCGAGCGAATAGGGCCGCAGCCGCGACTCGGCGAAAGCGACGCGCACCGTGTCGGCGTCGAACCGTTTGCACCGGACCCGCACGCCGAACCGCTTCCCGACCCTTTCGAGCATCTCCGCCAGCGAACGCTCCTCCAACGATGCCTGCACCAGCCGCACGTCCGGGGCCGGCACGCTGCGCACCGGTTCCGGCTCCTGCGCACACGCAAGACACCAGACGCAGCACGACGCCGCAAAGGTCAGCAAAGATTCAAGAAGCGTTGTTTTCATCGTTAAACGGTTATCGGATACTACAAATATAGACATTTCGGACAACATACCACAACTTCCCGCTCTCCGGAAGCGACAATTTTGTCGTCCGTCCGCACCGCAAGGCGGGCCGGAACCCCGAGCCCGGGCATCCGCAGGCGGAAATGCGGCCCGCCCGCAACTCCGTCCGCACACCTGCCGCCGGCACCAAGAAACGGGAGGTTGCCGAAATTTTGGCGCCATTTCTTTGGCGTTTGGCAAAAAGATGCTATATTTGCACACCTTTTCACGCGCCGCGGCGCTGCGAGGGTGACCGGAGAGATGGGTGAGTGGCTGAAACCACCGGTTTGCTAAACCGACGTACGGAGCAATCCGTACCACGAGTTCGAATCTCGTTCTCTCCGCAAAGGCCCGAAGACGAAATGGGGCCAAACGAAGACAAATCCCGCAAAATCAAGGTTTTGCGGGATTTTCGTTTCTATTTCCACGACATCCGAAAGATACGAAAAAGCCCCGTTCAGACAAAATCGCGTTACTAAAACCGTTACTAAAATCCGGTCGACCGTTTTAGTAACGATTCAGTAACGATTTACGACATAAGTCGCTAATTTGTCGCCTATTGTCCTGAAAGTGTCTGCTCATAACCCGATTATTAACCGTTCATTGCATGCACGTTTTCTCGCCTCGGCAAAGCACAAGCAAGCTTGGCTCTGCCCTCGGCTTATCGAAAACGTTCATTTGCCGACGGCGGTCGTTACAGAAATCGCCCGGCAAGAACAAAACGAGAGGTATTATGAGTAAAAGCACATTCACGATTCTTTTCTATGCCCGAAAGAATCAAGTAAACAGAGCTGGTAAAGCGGGCATTATGATTCGTGTCTCGGTTAATGGCGAATCCGTACAATTCAGCTCGAAGCTGGACATCGAGCCGGAGCTGTGGGATGCGACGAATCAAAAGATGATTGGTACGACGAAAGCCGCACGCGAGTTCAACGCACTACTCGACGACATTCGGACGAGCCTGCGCAACCACTATCGGGAAATCGAGAAATACGAAGCCTATGTAACAGCCGAAAAAGTACGCAACGCCTTTTTAGGGATAACGATTCGCCAGCAAACGCTGCTGGGAACATTCCGCAGACACAACGAAGATGTACAGAAGCTGGTAGGCATCAGCAAGAGTGCAGCTACCTATCGCAAATACGACCGCTGCTTCCGAAGGGTAGAAGAGTTCATTCAAGCGAAGTATCGGGTCAAAGACATCGCACTGAAAGAAGTAACGCATTCGTTCCTTGTAGGATTCGAGCAATATCTTCGGGCGGAAAAACAATGCTGCCAAAATACGGCGGCCAAGTTTCTGCAAACGCTACGCATGATTATTATCGAGGCGAAGAACAACGGATGGATATTCCACGATCCGTTCGCCAACTACCGCATCCGATTGAAGAAAGTAGACCGCGGCTACCTGACCGAAGAAGAACTGCAACGTATCCTGCAAAAGAAGATGCCGTGCGTACGACTGGAACAAGTACGCGACGTATTTATCTTTTCATGCTTTACGGGATTGGCCTATATCGACGTACGGAATCTGACCAAAGAGAATATCCGCACCTCGTTCGATGGCAAACTATGGATCATGACGCACAGACATAAGACGCAGACGTCGGTAAATGTACCGCTATTGAAAGTACCTCAAATGCTCTTGAAGAAATACGAAGGAACGCTGCCCGACGGTCGATTGCTGCCTGTGCTGAGCAATCAAAAACTTAACTCGTATCTGAAAGAGATTGCCGACCTATGCGGCATCGAGAAGAATATTACGTTCCACCTTGCCCGCCACACGTTCGCGACGACGATGACGCTGGCCAAAGGAGTACCCATTGAGACGGTCAGCAAGATGCTGGGGCACACGAACATCGTGACGACCCAAATCTATGCCCGAATTACCAACGACAAAATAGGTCGAGACATGCAAGCGCTGGCGGGACAATTAGAAAATATTGAGAAAATAGCATTAGAAGTATAGCCATGAAGCGAGGCACCATTATCATAGAACCCAATCGTATTGCGGTTGTATTGTCTTCGGATGGAACGGTATGGATGACCGTCGAAGAAATCGCCTCGATATTCCATATTACGGGTGCAAGCGTGGAACGGCATATCAAGAAATTGTTTGCTGCGGGAGAGCTGGATGAACGCAAGGTGCGGACAGAACAAAATATAGTGCGTAATAGACGCCGATACGTTGCCGAATACTATAATCTCGATATGATTATTGCACTCTCCTATCGAATCGACACGCCTTCGAGCAAGGCGTTCCGACGATGGGTCGGAAATCGAGTGCTTCGGTCGTTGAAAAGAGAGGCAGCACCACCCTTGATTCTGCGTATCGACCGAGCGACCGACAGAATAAACTGAATAATAGAACGGCGGTGGAGAACGATTTCCACCGCCGTTTCGTTTTTGTGCAAGAAAAATCTTCCCATAGTCATTACCTACTATGGAAACCGTCGTGGGACGAACCGTCATCTTTGCCGCAGAAACCAAGAAGCGGCAAACATGGAAATCATCACTTTCGACCACGAAGTCTATAAGGATTTGAGCGAGAAGATCGAACGAATCGCTAATTACGTTTTCAAGAAAGCGGCACAACCGCAGCATATTCCGGAAATCTGGCTCACGAACGAGGAGCTGGCCGACCTACTGAAAATAAGCACCCGTACGCTGCAACGACTGCGCAAAGAACGTGTCATTCCCTACACGATGGTGCGCAGCAAATGCCTCTATCGGCTCTCCGACGTCGAGGAGTGCATCTCCCGCCGCATCGTTACCTGCACTCCGCAGACATTGGACGAGTTTCGCAAGAGCTACTATCTCACCCATAAATCGCCTGCCTTATGATACTCGACACCGAAACATTCGAGCTGTGGATGTCGAAGATCATGGAACGCTTCGACCGCCACGAGCGGATGCTCTGCACGCTTACGGGCAAGGAGGTCAAGGAGGTGATGTACGTGGACGGCGAACGTCTGTTGGACAATCAGGATTTGTGCCAGCTCCTGCAAACGAGCAAGCAGTCCCTGCAACGCTACCGCAGTTCGGGTATGCTGCGTTATCGGAAGCTACGGCACAAAACCTACTACACGGAATCGGACGTACAGGAGTTCCTGAAAAAACATTTGGAGACGTTTTCGGCAGGTTGCCGATCCTCCGTTCCGAAGCACTGACGACGCCACCTGCTATCGACCCGACGCCACAAGCTGTCAGGCGCGACAGAACCGGTATCGGCGGCTTATTCCGCCGCTAATTTCGTAGTCGTGCATCGTGCACGCTTATAAATCAATCATGTATGGAACAGAAAAAGAAAGACCAAGATGTTCTGATCGTCCGAGACGAGCAGACGGGTGAAATCGGAGTGGTCGCGGGGCTGAAAAGCGACGGCTCGCCGAATCTGCGACCCGCCAAAGCAGAACACGCGCAGGACTTCCTGCGTTTCGACAGGCACGGAGATGCGCTGGACAACTTCTTCGCCAACTTTTACCGCCAATGCAAGGAGCCGAAACGCTTCGGCTTCTACCGCGTTGCCGCAGAGGGTGTAGAAAATGTCGTGGCGGTAATGAAAGACCTGCTGAAAGACCCCGTCGGCTTTCGGGATGTGCTTGCACCGCACAAGGTCGATACGACCAAGTACGAACAGGCCGCTGCGCAGCAGGCGCAGGAAACACCGTCCGAACCCGAAAAGACGGAGAAACGACAGGATGAGAGGTATCGGCCTATCGACGAAACGCAGGTCGATAGCGAAGCGTTCGAGCGTCTTTGGGGCGTAAAGGTCGAAGACCTGCGTCAAGCTGGATGCTGGGATCGTATGCTCGGCCACGGCAAGTCGCCTCTTGTAACCTGTTATCCCGAAATCGGAGGCGAGCATTTTCCGGTCGAAGCGCGCCTGTCGCTGCGCGAGAATCCCGACGGTACGGTTTCGCTCGTGCCGCATCCGCTACGGCGCGAGCCCGATCTCAAATCTTACGAGAACATCGAGTTCACGGATGCGGATCGTGAGAACCTGAAAAAGACGGGCAATCTGGGACGTGTCGCCGAGGTGCTCGACAAGAACACGGGCGAACTCGTCCCCTCCTATATCAGCCTCGACCGCCAGACGAACGAAACGATCTCCGTACCTGTCAGCGCTTTCCGTATTCCCGACGAGGTAAAAGGCGTCAAGCTCGACAAGGAGCAGCAGGAGGCATTGGCCGCAGGTAAAGGCGTCTATTTGGAGGGCATGACCTCCAAGAGCGGCAAACTGTTCAATGCCACGATTCAGATCAACGCCGACAAGCAAGGATTGGATTTTCACTTCGGCGGACAGCGGCAAACGCAGCGCGCCGAACAGCGAAACGGGCAGACGCAGGATGACGGACGCAAGGTCTATATCGGTAAAACGCTGCTCGGGCTGCCGATTCTCGATGAGATGCGACAGGGCTGGGCACAAAACAAATGGGTGCTGATGGAGGGGCTTACCGACAAGAAAGGCCGCACGTTCAACGCCTACGTCCGGCCGAATCACGAGAAGGGCAAATACGACTTCCGCCGTACCGTAGCCGACAAGTCGCAGATCTACGAAATCAAACCCGTTCACGCATCGGAAGCACAAGTGGCAGTCAACTCGGAGGGTAAGACGCACGAGGCGACCAAGTATACGGGCGAACCGATGAAAAAGGAGCAGACCGCACCTGCCGACGCAAAACAGCAGGAACGGCAGGAACAGCGGGAGAAGCGCAGTCAGAACACCCGAAAACGGACAGGAATGAAGATGTAATCCCGACATCTATCGACATCGAGACTTTTAGTCCTACACCACTAAATCCACAGTAAAATAAATCGAACATGAAAACTATTATTGCAGAGAAGCCGAGTGTGGCGCGCGAGATTGCGCGCATCGTCAAAGCGACCCGCCGCGAAACGGGGTACTACACGGGCGGCGGCTACAACGTAACATGGGCTTTCGGCCATCTGGTGCAGCCCGCCTTGCCGGACGGCTACGGCATCAAGGGATTTCACCGCAACAACCTGCCGATCATCCCGCCCGTCTTCCAACTACAAATCAAGGCAGATAAGGGCTATAAGCCGGACAGCGAGGCGGCGGCCCAAATCAAGATCATCGCGCGGCTGTTCCGCGAAAGCGAGCGCATCATCGTAGCGACGGATGCGGGACGCGAGGGCGAGCTGATTTTCCGCTACCTGTACGAATACATCGGCTGCGCCACGCCGTTCGACCGCCTCTGGATCAGCTCGCTCACGGACAAGGCGATCCGCGAAGGGCTGGAACACATCGAGAGCGGCAACAAGTACGACAATCTCTACTACGCAGCCAAAGCCCGCAGCGAAGCCGACTGGCTGGTAGGCATCAACGCCACGCAGGCGATTACGATAGCTGCCGGACGCGGGACGTATTCACTCGGCCGCGTGCAAACGCCGACGCTGGCGATGGTCTGCGAGCGGTATTGGGAGAACAAACGTTTCACACCCGAGACTATGTGGCAGGTGCATTTCGGCACACCCGGAACGGACGCCGATACGGTCATCAAGTTCTCCTCCGTCGAGAAGTGGAAAGAGAAAGCCCCTGCCGAAACGGCTTACAAGGCCCTCGATACGCAGCGAGCAGTCAGCGTTACAAAAGTCGAGCGCAAGGAAACCGTGCAGGAATCGCCCCTGCTCTATGACTTGACCATGCTCCAAAAGGAGGCCAACACCAAGCACGGGTTTTCGGCGGAGAAGACGCTCTCCATCGCGCAGAAGCTCTACGAAGCCAAAGCGATCACCTACCCCCGCACGGGTAGCCGCTATATTCCCGAAGATGTCTTCGGGGGGATTCCCGCCCTGTTGCGTGCACAAAAAAATAACCCCACGTGGGCGAAACGGCTCGCGCTGGTAGGCGATCCGCTCGCACGCCGAAGCGTGGACGACAGCAAAGTTACCGACCACCATGCGCTGCTGCCGACGGACGTGAAGCCGAAGATGCTTTCAGCCGACGAACAGACCGTGTACGACATGATCGTCGGGCGTATGCTCGAAGCCTTCGCCGCACGCTGCGTAAAGGATGTAACTACCGTAACGGTCGTATGCGACGGTGTGGAGTACGTCGCCAAAGGAACTATCGTCCGTCAGGCGGGCTGGCGCGGCATCTACGGCGAGGAGACGGAGGATACCGTACTGCCCGAATGGACGGAGGGCATGACGCTTCCCGTCGGCGGCTGTTCGATGACCGAGGGCAAGACCAAGCCCAAACCGCTGCACACGGAGGCAACGCTGCTGGCAGCGATGGAGACGGCAGGCCGCGAAATCGAAGACGACGAAATGCGTCAGGCGCTCAAAGCGTGCGGTGTCGGTACACCCGCGACCCGCGCGGCGATTATCGAAACGCTCTTTTCGCGGGAGTACATGGTAAGACAGAAAAAGTTGCTCGTGCCGACTGAAAAAGGGCTGGCACTCTACTCGGTAGTCAAGAATATGCGTATCGCCAACGTGGAGCTGACGGGCGATTGGGAGGCTGCGCTCGCCAAAATCGAACGAGGCGAGATGCGTGCCGAGACTTTCCGCGAGGCAATCGAAATTTACACCAGACAGATTACCTCGGAGCTGCTCGCCTCGGACAGGCTCTTTGCGCACAAGAGGTCAGATTGCCTCTGCCCCAAGTGCCGGACGGGACGGATGCAGTTCTACGGTAAGGTCGTGCGCTGCGACAACGACGCGTGCGGACTGCCCGTGTTCCGCATCAAGGCGGGCAAGACGCTCTCCGATGCGGAGATCACGGAACTGCTGACCAAAGGCTGCACCGAAGTAATCAAAGGCTTCAACAGCAAGCAGGGTAAGGCGTTTTCCGCCGTCGTCGCTTTCGATGCGGAGTTCAACACCGTTTTCGAGTTTCCCGAGATGAAAAACGAACCGCGCAAACCCAAGAAAAGGAAATAATGCGTATCTTCGCCACTGAGTTCACGGTCATAGGTCGTTGCGACTACTCGATAGCCGATACCGATTTATTTACTGTGGATTTAGTGGTGGCACTCGGCGGGGACGTCGAGTGCCTTTTTCTCACAGTATTAAAAATGGGGATTAGCCTCCACTTTGTCAACATCCTTAAAACGTTGAATATATAGTTTCAGATTGAAAATACAGGCTTCCATCGTTTCTCCATAAGTATTAGGATTACGATAGACATCTGCATCGTCCTTTGATTTAAGGAAATGAGATAATTTACCGTAAAATCTAACATGTACATCATCTTCACTTTCCTTGTAAAATTTTACTTTTACGGGAATCTTGCAAATCTCAATACTGCATTCAAAAAATAAAGACTTCATAAACTTAAAATTAGGTTATATGCAAATATAACTATAAACCACTAAATCCACAAAAATATGAATCAAAACACCAAGCCCGTCGAACTATCTTATTACGGGCTGTATCTCTTATCCTATCTTCGGGAACATCATCCCGACAAGGCGGGCGACGCGTCATTCGTCGAAGAGCGAGCCGACCGTGCTGCCGAAGTATTCGAGCAGGCGCGGCGCGAAGGTTATCTGCCCGAAGGGGCGCAAGAGCTGGCAATGGCAGCCCTGTTAGAGGGGCTTCGCTTCTCCAAGTACGACACGATCATCGAGGTGCTCTGGAACGAGTTTCCGGATGAGATCGCCCAAAGCGACGCACCCGTTATCGCGCTCCGACTACTACCCTACGTAGAGGGCATCTTCACGCAATACCCGCTCTCGGACGACTTCGCCTACTCGTCCAAATACGAGCAGCTCTACACAGAACTTACGGGAGCCGTCTCGATCAGTCTCGAAGAAGATGGCATTTAACCGTAAAGCCAAGCTGCGGGACAACATCGAGGCGATACGCACGGCTTTCGAGTTGGACGGCGCACGGCGGGCGGCCACTCCCGAAGAGCGGGAACGGCTTGCCCGCTACTGCGGATTCGGCGGATTGAAATGTATTCTCAATCCGGCCGCCGATCTGACCGATGCCGTGCAGTGGGCGAAATCCGACCTCGAATTGTTCCCCATGACAGCGGAGCTGCACCGTCTGATCCGCGAACACAGCACGAGCGACAACGAATACAAACGCTATATCGACAGCCTGAAAAGCTCCGTGCTGACGGCGTTCTACACACCTCCTGCCGTTACGGAGGCGTTGGCCGACGTGCTGGACGATTACAACGTGCGCCCGCGCCGCCTGCTGGAACCCGCCGCAGGACACGGCGCGTTCGTCGAGGCGTTTACTCGAAAGAATGCCGATGCCGACGTCATGGCCTTTGAAAAAGACCTGCTGACGGGTAAAATCCTCGCGCACCTATATCCCGACAAGAAAGTGCGGGCGGAGGGGTTCGAGCGCATCGAGAGACCGTTCGACGACTATTTCGACGCGGCGGTCTCCAACATCCCGTTCGGGGACGTGGCGGTCTTTGACCCTGCGTTTTCTGCGAACGAATCGGTCGGCCGCCGCAATGCCGCGAAAGCTATTCACAATTACTTTTTCCTCAAAGGGCTGAATGCCGTCCGCGACGGCGGCATCGTGGCGTTCATCACCTCGCAAGGCGTGATGAACTCCCCGCGCAACGAATCGGTGCGGCTCGAAATGCTCCGAGAGGCGCATCTTGTCTCCGCGATCCGCCTGCCAAACAACCTATTTACCGACTACGCAGGAACGGAGGTCGGTAGCGACCTGATCGTCTTGCAAAAGGATACCCGCAAAGAGGGACTGACGGAGGATGAAAAGTTGTTTACCCAAACGGGAACGCTGCACGGCGTAAGCACCAACCGATACTTTATAGAGCATAAAGAGCAGATCATCTATACGAGTGCGGAGCTGGGCACCGACCCTTACGGCAGGCCGGCAATGGTTTACGAGCACGACGGCGGTGCAGAGGGCATCGCCACGCAGCTGCGAGAACTGCTCGACCACAACCTGCATGCGCGGCTGGCGATACGGCTCTACTCCGGCGGCATTCAGAATGCTCGGCTGCAAGAGCAACACTCGGTAAAAGGCCCAATGCCGGAACCGCTCCGCCAAACAGAACAGCCAATTGTTGCGCCAAGCGAAGAAGCGCCCGAAATCGAGCCTCCCCTCCTGACGCTTTACGAACTGTTCGGCTTCACGGCGGAGGAGAGACGCATCGCCCAGACGGGCGGCAAACCCCGCCGCCGAAGCAGCCGTCCCAAACTGGCGCAGCCGCGTCAGCCGTCGTTGTTCGATACGCCGACGGAAGCAACAGAGAAAACGGCGCAACCCGTCCAAACTGCAATGGACGATCATCCTATCGAAAGCGGACATAACAAGCAGGTATCGGAAGCCGAGCGGCAGCGCAGACACGAGGAGGAGATGAAGCCCCGACCGTTCGACGGATTGCTGGAGCCGCACCATCGCGAGGGATCGCTGGTAAAGGTAGATGCCGACGGAGCACGCTATCAGATCGGCTATCTGAAAGACGTTACCCAATACGGGGCGACATTTCATCCGCTCGATTTGGACAAGGCGCAACAGGCGAAAATTGCGGCCTACATCTCCGTGCGCGATGCGTACGAACGGCTCTATGCCTACGAAGCGGAGTATCAAGACGAAGGCGATGCCATGCGCAACGACCTTAATATTCGTTACGACGACTTCGTCGCCCGTTACGGGAATCTGAACGCCAAAGCGAACGTCAAACTCCTGATGATGGACGCTTCGGGGCGCGACATTCTCGCCCTCGAACGAGCGGAGAACGGACAGTTCGTCAAAGCCGACATTTTCGATCATCCCGTAGCGTTCGCCGTGAACGAGACGACGCACGTCGATACGCCCGAAGAGGCTCTTTCGGCCTCGCTCAACCGTTACGGCGGAGTGAACCTCGACTACATGGAATCCCTCTCGGACAATAGCCGCGACGAGCTGATCGACGAGCTGAAAGGGCGCATCTTCTACAATCCGCTCTCCGGCGGTTACGAGATCAAAGACCGCTTCATCGCAGGCAATGTAGTAGACAAGGCGGAGCGCATCGAGGCATGGATGGCCGAGAACCCGCACGGTGAGAGAGAACAAGAGGCGCTTACCGCCTTACAGGAGGCCGCGCCGCGTCCGATTACGTTCGACGAGCTGGACTTCAACCTCGGCGAGCGGTGGATACCGACGGGCATCTACTCGGCCTATGCCTCCTACTTGTTCGATACCGACATACGCATCGGCTATTCGGAGAGCATGGACGACTATGCTGTCAAGTGCAGCATGCGAAACGCCAAAATCCTCGACCAATTCTGTGTCCGGGGCTATTATCGCACCTACGACGGTATCGCCCTGCTGAAACACGCCCTCGTGAATACCGTGCCCGACATGACCAAGAGCATCGGCAAGGATGAGAACGGCCATGACATCAAGGTGCGCGACAGCGAGGGCATACAGCTCGCCAATTCAAAAATCGACGAGATCCGAAACGGATTCGCAGAGTGGCTCTCGGAGCAGTCGCAGGAGTTTCAGAAGCGGCTGACGGATATATACAACCGCAAGTTCAACTGTTTCGTGCGGCCGCAGTACGACGGTTCGCACCAGACCTTTCCCGACCTCGACCTGAAAGCCCTCGACCGACGGTTCGGAATCAAGGACGTGTATCAAAGTCAGAAGGATTGCATCTGGATGTTGAAGCAGAACGGCGGCGGCATCTGCGACCACGAGGTCGGCACGGGAAAGACGCTTATCATGTGCGTGGCGGCGCACGAGATGAAGCGGCTGGGGGTGGCGCACAAGCCGATGATTATCGGGCTGAAAGCCAACGTTGCGGAGATCGCCGAGTGTTACCGCACGGCCTACCCGAACGCGAAGGTACTCTACGCCTCGGAAAAGGACTTCTCGCCCGAAAACCGCGTGCGGTTCTTCAACAACATCAAGAACAACGACTACGATTGCGTCATCATGTCGCACGACCAGTTCGGCAAGATACCGCAGTCGCCGGAGTTGCAGCAGCGCATCCTGCAAGCGGAGCTTGACACGGTGGAGGAAAACCTCGAAGTGCTGCGGCAGCAGGGAAAGAACGTGTCGCGGGCGATGCTGAAAGGGCTGGAGAAGCGCAAGCACAACCTTGAAGCGAAGCTGGAGAAGGTGGAACACGCCATAAAGTCACGCACGGATGACGTGGTGGATTTCAAGCAGATGGGCATCGACCACATCTTCATAGATGAGAGCCACCAGTTCAAAAATCTGACTTTCAACACGCGCCACGACCGTGTGGCGGGATTGGGGAACAGCGAGGGTAGCCAAAAGGCACTCAATATGCTTTTCGCCATACGCACTATACAAGAACGTACAGGCAAGGACTTGGGAGCAACTTTTCTTTCCGGCACGACCATCAGCAACTCGCTGACGGAACTGTACCTGCTGTTCAAGTACCTGCGCCCGAAGGAGCTGGAACGGCAGGACATCCGCTGTTTCGATGCGTGGGCGGCGATATTCGCCAAAAAGACGACGGATTTTGAATTTAACGTGACGAATAACGTGGTGCAGAAGGAGCGTTTCCGCTACTTCATCAAAGTGCCGGAGCTTGCCGCCTTCTACAACGAGATAACCGACTACCGCACGGCAGAGGATGTGGGTGTGGATCGTCCGCACAAGAACGAGATACTGCACCATATACCGCCCACGCCGGAGCAGGAGGACTTCATTCAAAAACTGATGCAGTTCGCCAAGACGGGCGACGCCACGCTGCTCGGTAGACCGCCCCTGTCGGAAACGGAAGAGAAGGCAAAGATGCTGATCGCCACCGATTACGCACGGAAGATGGCTCTCGATATGCGCATGATAGACCCGAACTACGAAGACCACCCCGACAACAAGGCGAGCCACTGCGCCAAAATGATAGCGGAGTATTACCATAAATACGACGCGCACAAGGGAACGCAGTTCGTCTTCTCGGATCTGGGCACGTACCAGCCGGGCGACGGGTGGAACGTGTACAGCGAGATAAAGCGGAAGCTGACGGAGGACTACGGCATACCGGCAAGCGAGGTGCGCTTCATTCAGGAGTGCAAGACCGACAAGGCGCGCAAGGCGGTGATAGACGCCATGAACGCCGGAACGGTGCGCGTGCTGTTCGGTTCCACCTCCATGCTCGGAACGGGCGTGAATGCGCAAAAAAGGTGTGTCGCCATCCATCATTTGGATACGCCTTGGCGACCGTCCGACCTGCAACAGCGTGACGGACGGGGAGTCAGGGCAGGCAACGAGATTGCCAAGCATTTTGCCGGGAACAATGTGGATGTCATCATCTACGCGGTGGAAAAGTCGCTGGACAGCTACAAGTTCAACCTGCTGCACTGCAAGCAGACGTTCATCTCGCAGCTCAAAAGCGGTGCGATGGGTGCGCGAACCATCGACGAGGGAGCGATGGACGAGAAATCGGGCATGAACTTCTCGGAATACATGGCTATCTTGTCCGGCAACACGGACTTGCTCGACAAGGCGCGGTTGGAGAAGAAAGTGGCGGCGTTGGAGAGCGAGCGCAAGTCGTTCCACAAGGCCAAGAGCGGCTCCGCGTGGAAATTGGAGGAGTACACCAAGACGCTCGCCCACAACAACGACTGCATCGTCAAGATGTCTGCGGACTACGAGACGTTTCTCGCGCGGGTGCAGACCGACAAGGAGGGCAACAAACTCAACGCCCTGCGGCTCGACGGACTGGATGCCACCGACCACAAGAGCCTCGGCACGCGTTTACAGGAGATTGCCAAGAACGCCACGACGGGCGGCGAGTATCTGCGCATCGGCGAACTATATGGCTTCCCGATTCTCGTCAAGACCGAATCCGCCCTGAAAGAGGGCGTGGAGGTCAGGCAAAACCGTTTCTTCGTGGAGGGGGCGTTCAAGTACACCTACAATAACGGGCAGGTAGCGATGGCTGATACGAAAGCCGCGGCGATGAATTTCCTCAACGCTTTGGAGCGCATACCTAAGCTCGTGGAGCAGTATCGGGAGAAGAACGTCGAATACGAGCGCGATATTCCGATTTTACAGCAGACCGTCGGCGGCGTATGGAAGAAAGAGGATGAGTTGAAACAGCTGAAATCCGAGGTTGCAGCGCTGGAACGCAAGATTCAGTTGGAGCTGGCACCGCCCAAGCCAAATATACAGGAAAACGGAGATACCTCCGAAAAAGTGGATACATTGCAAGCCACCGACGATTCCGTTCATTTCATACAGGTCAAACGAACAAATGGAAACAATACTTCTTGTAAAAGTTTTAAGATTTAATCCGGATAAAGGCGGCAATAATCAGCCGCCTTTATTCTTGAAATAGAGTCCCTTTTCACTCAGCTCGTCGATTAAGGAAATAGGGGTGCAATCTCTGGGTATAGCATCGTTTTTCTTTGCCGAAATTTAAGTTTCCCATTTTTTATTTATATTTACACGTTAAGAATTACAGACCCAAATAACGAGTGGTAGACATATGATAAAAGAAACAGCCGGACTGATATTATTGCTTTTACTGAGTTGTACTGGGTGTATAAAAGACGCTGCGCGGGTTACAGAACATCTACAAACAGCAGCATCGCTGATGCAAGAAAAGCCGGACAGTTCATTATATATTCTGAAACGCATCGATTCCGACAAATTATCGCGTAGGAAAGACAAGGCGAAATACGCTCTGCTTTATTCTCAGGCTCTCGATAAGAACTATATCGACAAGACGAACGATTCCTTGATTCTCGTAGCAGTCGACTACTATCAAGAGCATGGAACCGACCAGGAGAAGATGCTTGCATATTACTATCTTGGTCGGTGCAATATAACGCCCACGCCTACCAAAGCGCCATTATTTCATTTCTGCAAGCCGAAGAATACGCTCTTCACGCAGAGGATTATCTTTATTGCGGTCTGATATATCGAAATATTTCCGATATATATAACGACACATACAATACCGCGGAAGAGTTGAAATATGCACAAAAGGCCTACGATTGTTTCTGCCAGGCAGACGCATCGTTGCATAAAGATTATGCTTTATTGGCTCTGGGAATCGCATATGGCAATACATCCGATAGAGCTAAAGAAAAAGAACTTTTGGAACAAACCATCGTTGTAGCTCAGGAACGATGTGATACGGCGTTGTGGGGAGCGTGCTTGAGTAGCTATGCCCTATGTCATGAAGTCGTCCGAGATTATCGAAAAGCTAAAGAGTCCATATTAGCTATAAAAAACAGGTTAATGTTACCGATAGATCATTCGGATTGGTCTACTCTCGCTCATTGCTATGCTCAAGAAAACAAAACGGACAGCGTGGACTTCTGTTTGAATGAAGCATGGCATTCGGCGGCCACGTCGGCTGACAGCGCTAAGATTCTGCTCCGGATATACTATATCGAACAAAAACGCAATAATCCTCAAAAAGCACTCGAAGCATTGGAATATTGCGGCGATTTCCGAAATGATATATTCCGGCAAATGCTTCAGCAATCAGTAATTGCCACTCAGCGAGACCATTTTGAGGGCCGAGCCGATGCCGCTACGTATAAATTGAAAGCAGAACATCGTCTGGGAGTTATCATTATTTTGTCCATCTGCCTTTTTACAGGCGTAATCATCGTTTATTTGTATAGACGTATTCAACGGAAGAACGCAGAAATAGAACAATATATGAACATCGCAAGCGATATTCAGGATGTCTTGCAGAACAAGAATACCGAAATGTCCCACCTGGTCAGACAACTTTTTCGCGAGAAATTCGAGTTTATCGATAGCTTGGGATGCACTTATTATGAACGGCAGAATACTCCGAACGAACAAATCGCTATTTATAATGAGGTCAAACGGGCGATTCAGAATTTAGGTACCGACAAACAGACGAAGAGCGAGCTGGAACGGATTGTGAATCTTTGCAATGAAGATATATTGGAGAAAATCCGAGCACAGATACCGGAGATAAAAGCAGTGGACTACGACCTGTTTTGTTACCTTTGTGCTGGATTTTCATACCGGGCCATCAGTATTTTCATGCAGACAAAAATAGATAACATCTATAACCGAAAATCCCGTCTGAAGATGCTGATCGGTAATTCCACAGCTACATCTAAAGAGCTATTCCTGCGAAATATCGGATAAATTTCTGATATTCAGCACATCTATCAAAATACCCCCCCCCACAGGAGGAAAGTAGCTAATAATCAATACGTTACGCACACGATAGAAAATCAACATCTATCGAGCGCGTAATTTATTTATTTTCAAAACGTTAAGGCCTCGCAATGATAGAATTTTTCGGCCTATCTTTTAGGCTTTATGCTCTATTGTCTTGTACTTTTGCATAGTAAATTAAATGCAACGCTTATGAAAAAATTTATTCTCACAATTTGCCTGATAATGGGTATTGCAACTTCTCAAACTGTTCGAGGTGATGAACAAAATACCGACAGAGATATTATAGTTCAGGATAAAGTAAAAAAGTTCGGCCCCCGTAGCGTAGTATTGCTGCCCGTTTGCCGGTATAATGGTTCCCATTACTCTGTCGTGGTTGAATTTCCCGATGACGATATTTCATTTACCGCAATGATCATCAACACATCGACCGGCGAGCAATGGTTCGAGAGGGGAGATAATGGATATTGCGAAGTATTTGTCTCCGGAGAAAGCGGCACATATAGGTTATTTATTGATACCGCATCCGGAGATTCTTATGAAGGAGACTTTACCATCGAATGATGGTGGACTATCCGAAAATAAAGAGGCTGGGATTACGCGTTGATCCCGGATTTACAGAGGGCCTGCCACCCTCCGTAAAGTAAAAAGCCCCTTTCCAAAGAGGAAATAGAGTAAAGTGGTGAGGCTCTATACTATTCACTAATATGGAAAAAGGCAGACAAAGATAGGATTTTTTCACATAATCAAAAAGTCTTGAGAAATGTGAATCGCAGTTTTAAGCTATTTAAAAAAGTAAAACATTAAAAATTACAAAAATGAAATCTCTTAAATCGATCAACTTCATCGAGAACCCTCAGGAAATCCAAACTTTGGATATGAACATGATCCGCGGCGGCGCAACAGGTGGCTCCAACACCGACGTTGCATCGTGCCAACAGTGCAATAAAGGGGATTCCCACTACACGGTTAATCGGGAGCACAACAAGTTGGTTCCTCGTAACTAAGTATTTGTCAGCGAAGGCGCTTCATTTTGAAGCGTCTTCGCTTCCATTAAATATTGCGTATGGAATTCTCGAAATTCAATTATCTATTTAAATCTCAGAGATTTGGGAATCTGCTTTATAATTCGGAAACCAATACTTTTGCGGAATTGGATGATGAGTTATATACATCTTTGTTATATATAAAAGAGAGTAATGATATAAGCGGGCTTTCATCGGATTTACTTGAAAAGTTAAAGGAAGCTAAAATTTTAGTTCCTAAAAATGATACTTCTCTTTTCTACCGCAAAAGATTACGGTATTATTTTCAAAACTATAATGCGACTGAACTTGGTTTTGCTTTGGCACCAACGACTTTTTGTAATTTCAATTGCCCGTATTGTTATGAAGAGAACCGGAAACCAGTATTTATGACCGAAGAGTTGGAAAATCAGTTCATTCTCTTTATAAAAAAGCACGAAAGTGTTAAAAACATTAACTTAACTTGGTATGGAGGCGAACCTCTGACCGGATTCAAGACCATTCAAAGTATTTTATCTAAAATGGATAAAGAAAATATCCATTTAAAATACCATTCCATGGTAACGAATGGCTACTTGCTTGATGAAGATAAAAGTAAATTTTTTGAATGTCATCCGTTAAATGATATTCAAATTACAATCGATGGAAGTCGGGAATACCATGATCAGCGACGAATATTGTCCAATGGAGGGAAAACCTACGACACGATCATTCGGAATATAGATACATTCTTCAAATACAATAAGAAAACGTATGTATTGATACGTGTCAATATAGATTCGACCAATAAAGAATCTTTCTTCCAGCTATATTCCGAATTGACTAAACGTTGGAAGAATGAATTGTTATACATCTCTCCAGCCTTCGTGCGTGGAAATGACGAAAATGCGAATGGATGTTCGTCGCAATGCGGAATTCTGAACCGAGCAGAGCATGTGAAATTTTATTTCGATTTAAAGGAAAAATATGGAATGGACATCGTTTTTTTTCCTCGTCATACAATCGGATGCTGCGGAGCGACAACTTTGAATTATTATGTCGTCGGCCCGTCCGGAGAGTTATATAAATGCTGGAATGATATCGGAATTCAAGATCGGGTTATAGGTTATCTATTCAACGATATCATACCCAATTACAACGTTCTGTGTCAATATATATCGGGGCCTACGATGTTCGATGACGAGCAATGTAAGAATTGCAGTGTATTCCCCATCTGCGCTGGCGGCTGTCAATGGATGCGAATTAAAAACGTCAATGAAGGCACGCACTACGATTTATGCACCTACAAAAAAGATTATCTCGAACAATTTCTTGAAGCTCACTACGAAATGAGAAAAAACGCCGGAAAATAATTCTTCAGCGTTCAGAAACTAAATAATACGGTTGTCATGAGATTTTCTCTTTGCTTCATATTGGCGGTATTGGGCAGTAGCGCTTTTTCGCAGTCGCTCGTCCGCGGGACGGTGCAGGACAAAGACGGCGTTCCGGTCGACTGTTTCAACGCGT